>OAWA01001027.1_pt1 | contig 14989 bp, 10 predicted proteins | sample 1516971 | NCBI WGS metagenome assembly OAWA01 (sample SAMEA2580097, study PRJEB22360) | human gut metagenome | biome: human gut; feature: human-associated habitat; material: faeces | place: Denmark | collected 2008/2010
TATGTACAGCTTGAGAAATAATATTTCCTCCATAGGTTGCACCTAATTCAAGCACACGAGCAGTCTTAGCAGGAGGTGTATTAAGCCCTACAAGTGCACCATACGCTTCTAAATACGCAGGTGTTGTAAATGGAAATGGATAGGATTTATAGCCTAACTCTTTATATATTGTTTGTTGCATATCATCTGTTGCGATCTGTTGGTTATCCTTAGCCATAAGCACCTCTATATTACAATTAAAATTACCTAGTTAAATCTTAATGTATCAATGCAATATACTTACGTATAACTGCATAACTATCTAATATTATATCAAATTCCTAGTATATTACCTATGGTAAAAGCATTAGTAATATGGGAATAACATATTCATGATGTGCCCGTATTAATGTAAGATAGTCCCCAATATATGCAAGATATAATTTTATATACAAAAGAGGCACCCTCGAAAGGGTGCCTCTTATTAGTTCTTAGTCATTAAATAACGAATTATTTTACGTCTTCGAAACCTTTTTGTAAGCGAACGTAGCTTAAGCGACGATCTTTAGCGTCTTGTTCAGTTTTAGCGAACAATTCTTCTGCAACATCTGGAGCTGCTTTAGCCAAAGATGCGTAACGAACTTCACCTTTAAGGAAGTCTTGGAAGTTTTCAGTTGGTTCTTTGGAATCCAAGGAGAATGGATTTTTACCTTCTTCTTTAAGTTGAGGGTTGTATCTGTAAAGATCCCAGTAACCAGCTGCAACTGCTTTACGTTGTTCTTCTTGAGCTTTACCCATACCAGCTTTGATACCATGGTTGATACATGGGCTGTAAGCGATGATCAAGGAAGGACCTGGATATGCTTCAGCTTCTGCAACAGCTTTCATCAATTGGTTTTTATCTGCACCCATAGCTACTTGTGCTACGTATACATAACCATAAGACATAGCCATCATGCCAAGGTCTTTTTTCTTAGTACGTTTACCAGAAGCTGCGAATTGAGCAACTGCTGCGATATTAGTGGATTTGGATGCTTGACCACCAGTGTTGGAGTATACTTCAGTATCGAATACGAAGATGTTGATGTCTTCGCCAGAAGCTAATACATGGTCAACACCGCCGAAGCCGATATCGTATGCCCAGCCGTCACCACCGAAGATCCAGTGGGAACGTTTGATCAAGAATTGTTTTTTCTCAAGAATTTCTTTCAATTCTGGAGTTGTAGCACCTTCAGCTTCGATAGCTGCTACTAAACGTTCGGAACGTTGACGAGTTGCTGCACCAAGGTTAGCAAATTCAATCCATTGTTCCAAAGCTTCTTTCAATTCGCCTGTAGCAGTTTCTACAGCTTTAGCAGCTAATTCTACTAATTGTTGACGAATTTTCTTAACGCCGATGTACATACCATAACCATACTCAGCATTATCTTCGAACAAGGAGTTTGCCCAAGAAGGACCTTGACCTTGTTGGTTAGTTGTGTATGGAGATGCAGGCATGGAAGCACCCCAGATGGAGGAACAACCAGTTGCATTGGCAATCATCATGCGGTCGCCGAACAATTGAGTTAACAATTTAGCGTAAGGAGTTTCACCACAACCTGCGCAAGCACCGGAGAACTCGAACAATGGTTGTTCGAATTGGGAACCTTTAACAGTTTCCTTCTTCATAGGGTTTTCTTTTACAGGAAGGTTAACACCGTAGTTCCATGCTTCAGCTTGTTCGATTTCGGAATCGATGGAAGTCATTACGATAGCTTTGCCTTTAGGAGCTGGACAGATATCAACACAGTTACCGCAGCCCAAGCAATCTAATGGGGATACTGCGATACGGAATTGAAGGTCTTTAGCACCCAATGCAGGGATTGTATCGAAATGTTCTGGAGCTGCAGCCACTTCTGCTTCAGTTGCCAAGATTGGACGAATTGTAGCATGTGGACATACGAAGGAACATTGGTTACATTGGATACAGTTTTCTGGTAACCATTTTGGAACGAACAATGCAGGACCGCGTTTTTCGAATTTAGCAGTACCAGCAGGTAATGTACCATCTTCGTAACCAGCAAATGTGGATACAGGAAGATCATAACCAGCTTGTGCATTGATTGGTTGTGCAATGTTTTGAACGAAGGATGGGCAAGATTCGCAACCAGGTTTAACTGCGTGGCCGCCTTCATCAACAGCGTTTTTCCAGTCAGCAGGAACATCTACTTTTACCAAAGCGTTAACACCTTGATCGATAGCAGCGTTGTTCATGTCAACGATATTTTGACCTTTTTTACCGTAAGAAGTTACTACGGATTCTTTAAGGTATTTAACAGCGTCATCTACAGGGATGATTTCAGTCAATTTGAAGAATGCAGCTTGAGTTACCATGTTGATACGACCGCCCAAACCGATTTCGGAAGCGATTTTCGCAGCATTGATGATGTAGAAGTTCAATTCTTTTTCTGCGATTTGACGACGTAATTTAGCAGGTAAATGTTCGTTCAATTCTTCAGGAGACCAAGTACAGTTCAACAAGAATGTACCGCCTTTTTTGATACCGCGAATCAAGTCGTATTCATGTACGTAAGATTGACGGTGACATGCTACGAATTGAGGTTCAGTTACCAAGTATGGCAAGTTGATTGGGTTTTTACCAAAACGAAGGTGAGACATTGTTACGCCACCAGATTTTTTGGAGTCGTAATCGAAGTATGCTTGAGCATACATGTCAGTGTGGTCACCGATGATTTTGATAGCGGATTTATTCGCACCTACAGTACCGTCAGAACCGAAGCCCCAGAATTTACATTCAGTCAAACCAGGAGTTTCAACTTCTACGCCTTCAGCACGATCCAAGGACAAGAATGTAACATCATCATTGATACCCAATGTGAAGAATTTCTTGCCGTTTTCAGCAGCCAAGTTATCGAATACAGATACGATGTCTGCAGGGATAACGTCTTTGGAGCTCAAACCATAACGGCCAGCGATAACTTTTACGTTACGGCCACCGTCGATTACAGCAGCTTGTACGTCCAAGAACAATGGTTCAGCCAAAGCGCCTGGTTCTTTAGTACGGTCAAGAACTGCAATGCGTTCTACTGTTTGAGGAAGAGCTTTCAACAAACGATCTGTTGCGAATGGACGGAACAAGTGAACGTTGATGAAACCAACTTTACGGCCCAATTTGTTTAAGTAGTCAACAGTGGATTGAACTACTTGAGCGGAGGAACCCATAGTTACGATTACGTCAGTTGCATCAGGAGCACCGTGGTAGTTGAACAATTGGTAGTTAGTACCAGCCAATTTGTTAACTTCGTTCATGTAATGTTCTACAACGTCAGGAACGTTCAAGTAGAATTTGTTGGATGCTTCGCGATGTTGGAAGTAAACGTCAGGGTTTTCTGCAGTACCACGAGTTACAGGAGCATCTGGGTTCAAAGCATTTTTACGGAAAGCTTTAACAGCGTCCATGTCTACTAATGGTTTCAAATCTTCATAGTCCCAGATTTCAATTTTTTGAATTTCATGGGATGTACGGAAACCGTCGAAGAAGTTGATGAATGGTACACGAGTTTTAATAGCTGTCAAGTGAGCTACAGCGGACAAGTCCATTACTTCTTGTACGGAGGATTCAGCAAGCATAGCGCAGCCAGCTGCACGAGCAGCCATTACGTCTTGATGGTCACCGAAGATAGCCAAAGCGTGTGCAGCCAATGCACGAGCAGCTACTTGGAATACACCTGGAAGTAATTCGCCTGCTACTTTGTATAAGTTAGGAAGCATCAATAACAAACCTTGGGAAGATGTGAAAGTTGTTGTTAATGCACCAGCTTGTAAAGAACCGTGAGTTGCGGCAGCAGCACCTGCTTCAGATTGCATTTCTACAACTTGAACAGTGTTGCCGAAGATGTTTTTACGACCAGACGCAGCCCATTCGTCAATGTGTTCTGGCATTGGGGAAGATGGAGTGATTGGGTAAATCGCAGCAACTTCTGTAAAACCATAAGAAACGTGAGCAGCCGCTTGGTTGCCGTCCATAGTTTTAAATTTACGACTCATGTGATTATTGCCTCCTTAAGCATTTAGCAAAAATAGAACACTTGCTTAATCTATCATTATGTTTAGGAATAACAACCATTACAAACTTGCGCACATGAAAAAATAATGCAATAATATATATGTTATATATAATATGGCATTATGTGTGAACATACTTTTGTATTGGGCACAACCATAATTCCTAATATCATAACTTGATATAGCCCTATATGCACATTATAACGTGCTGGGCCCTATCAACGCAACACATACAGTGACTGTCGCTTTGCCAATATTGCTATCCATGCTTTACATAAAGTAATAGCTAATTGCGTTATAGTAATAACTATTCTCATTTAGTATAGGTCACTTCCCATAACCAGATTTTATTTTTAGGGGGTTAATTATGGATTTTCATCATTTGAAATACTTCGTTGAAGTAGCTGATCAAAAAAGCTTTAGTAAAGCTGCGCGGAATTTGCACATCTCCCAATCCGCTATCAGCCGTACTATTAAAGCTTTAGAAGACGAACTTGGTGTTGTTCTCTTCATGCGTAATGCTAAATCTGTAGAACTTACTGATGGGGGTACCATCTTCTTAACCCACGCAAAACGCGTAGTATTCATGTTTGAACATCTAAAAACTGATTTTGAAAACGAGTTTCGTTTGGAGCAAGGTTCCATTAGAATTGGTATTCCACCAATTACCGATGCACCTATCTTCGCTCAGCTTTTAGGGGAGTTCAAAAAAGTATATCCACAAATTGAATTAGAACTTTATGAACAAGGTTCTAAAAAAGTTGAGATTAGTGTTCAAGAAGGCTTGATTGATATTGGTATCATTTGTACGAAACCAAATCCAAAAGAATTTGAGTCCTTCTACCTCACTAGTGATCCGCTTTCCGTTATCGTTCCAATATCTAGCCCTCTTGCGAAAGAAAAAGAGATTCGTTTAGAAATGTTAGCTGACGAGTCTTTCGTATTACACAAAGATGACTTTAATTTGCATGACGAAATCATCAAAGCTTGTAAACATACAGGTTTTCAACCTCATATCGTATTTGAAACAAGCCAACGTGATCTTATGTTGCAAACAGTTAGTGCAGACCTTGCCATCGCATTGTTACCATCTCGTCTCTGCCCTGAGGCAGGTGAAAATACAGAGGTTGGTTCCAAGGTCGTTGTACGTCCACTTGTACCAGAAATTATTCATACACTTTATGTTATTTGGAAAAAAGGTCATTACCTCTCCCACGCTTCTCGCTTGTGGTTAGACTTTGTAAATTCCAAATTACCATTACCTGGATTACAACTCGAGGATCGTCAATAATGAATAAACCATCTGGGCTCGCATCTAAATTGCGGGCCCTTTTGAAAGCTAAAGAAACGCCCATGTGGGGCGTTATTATCGTGCTGGTCATAGTTATAATCATCCAGCAAATACAAATTTCAGAACTACAATGGCGTGTCGATGAAGACCACGATGGTTCTTCCGTTGATAGTGTAGCTGGTCGCCTTTACATCCTAGAAGGGATGGCTAATAAACATAGCGACCAACTGGATGGTATCTTTAAAGACATTCGCCAATTACAAAACGACGGTGCCAAGTACGACTGGGAACTGAAACAACTACAATGGTTACACCCAGAACTCAAAGTACGGCCACCAGAAGCAAATCCACACCAATTCAAATCGACGGATCTTAACCTCGATATGAACCCTGGGAAAGTGCCGGATGTAACAAAATAATAAAAGCCAGATACGGTAAATACATACTTAAAAGTATTTACCTTGTATCTGGCTTTTTATTATATCTACCTTAATCCGTTTGAACTACAGTAATAGCTTTTATCTTTTTATCAAGGGGAAGGCGATTATATAACCAAAAATTTTTATTATAGTTTTTTTCCCATTCACTCACAACTGAATAGTGCCTATGATGAAAATTACCTTCATCATCTACGTAAAGAAAAAGATCTTTTTGAGCCATAACACCAAAGCCCATAGCCTCCAAAATATAACCTTTATGCACACCATCATAAGTGTTTAAATACTCTCGTAGTTCCGCTTCACGAGATGTATCAACCCAGCCTAATTCAAATACTCTACTAACCAAAGCATCTTCAGCAGCCTTGTAAGCTTTATTTGCAGCTATAAGTCCCTTATCTGGAAAACCTTGAACATCCTCTTGATATCCAAAGGCTGTCACAACTATAAGTTTTCCCGTTCCATACTGATTCTCATAAGAAATAATCGGATCTGCTACTGTAATAATTTTCTCTACAAATGGATTCCATAAGACAGAATCAATATAATGCTCTTGTGTTTTATACTCTACAATATATTTACTTTCACCTACCGCATCAGTAGTCGATTTGATTTTAATGGTACCCTCGTCATGAGTAAGGATATTAGAATCTACGTAATATGCTGATACATAATAACCGCCTAATATAGGCTTCAATTGACTCTGTAAGTTATCTATCGTCTTACGTTGTTCTATATCACTAATATATTTAGCGCGCCCTAAATTCTTAACAGCTGATTCCCATGAATCATAAGGACCTGAAACTTTAACAATATCACGATTATATACAGCCAATCGCTCAAAGGCAGTTCTCTCTTCACCAGTCGGATCATGTAATGATATCGCATTTACAGATACGCCTATTGTGAAAGTTGTTAATACGGTTGTTAATAATAACGTTCTATACATAGTAGCCTCTCTCTTTTTACTGTAGATTACATTACTCTTATTATACATAAATAATATATTTACTAAAAGAAAAAGAGCTATATATTTATTCAATATCCGTCATAGAAAAGAATAAAAAATATAACTCTTTTTAAATTTGTATTTAATTTTTAACTTAATCTTCCTTATGTTCCATAGATTTAGGTAATGTCAAAATCAATAGACCTGCTAGGAACATACAAGCGCCCATTACATAGTAACCGTAAGTAAAGCTACCTGTGTGACCATTGATGAAACCAAGCATGTAAGGACCTACCCAGCCCCCCATGTTACCAGAGGAGTTAATAAGGCCCATCGCCCCTGCCGCAGCAGCACCAGATAAGAAGGTTGTTGGCATTGTCCACCATACACCCATGCCACCGTAAACGCCTACAGCAGTTAAGCAGATAAAGAATAAACTAATTTCTGGGGATGAACTATGTGGTGTTGCTAAGAAGCCAATAGTACCAATGAACAATGTAGTAGCAACATGCCAACGTTTTTCATTGCGCTTTTCAGAGGAATAACCACAATATACTTGTACAAGTAATGCAGCAGACATGGGAATCGCAATAGACCATGCTACTACGCTTGGCGGCCAACCAGATAAGCTTTTAAGAACTTGAGGCATCCAGAAGCTAAAGCCCCAGAAACCAATAACCCATAAGAAATAGATTAATGCTAAACGCAATACTTTTGGATCTTTCAAAGCTTGCCATGTAGTATATTTCTTTACAGCTTGCTTTTGTTGTTCTTCTTTTTCAAGTTCAGCCTTGATATAAGCTTTTTCTGTATCAGTTACCCAAGATGCATGATCTGGACGTTCTTTCATCCAGAACGCAAAAATGAAAGCAAAGATAACAGCTGGAATAGCTTCAACGATGAAGAGTGTGCGCCACCCATGAAGGCCAAAGAATGTTGTATCAAGTAAGATACCTGCCAATGGACCACCGATGATGTTAGAGAACAATAAAGATGTTAACATCAAGGAGATCGCTTTCGCACGTTCCTTTGGCAAGAACCAATTCGGTATCAGTAACGAATAAATTACAGGATATAAAGAGGCTTCACATAGACCGAGTAAGAATCGATAAATATAAAACTCCAACTCTGTAGTCATCGTCGTCATAAGAATACATACGAGACCCCAACTAAACATGATACGAGCCACCCAATGCATAGCATTACAGCGAGCAGCTATTAAGGATGCTGGCACTTCAAATAAAACATAGCCTATAAAGAAAATACCGGCCCCCATACCGAATACCTCTGGTGTTAACCATGGTAAATTCTCTTTCATGGTCAAGCCTGCATAGGCAATATTAACGCGATCTAAGAAGGCAATAATAGAAACAATAAATAAAGGTAAGACTACGTGTAGCATACGCCGCTTTGTAAAGTCTTTGAAATCGATGGCCCCACTTTGAGGCTCTGGTGTAGATGAGTTCATATAATTCCTTTCTACTACTTAAGATATTACATACCTTACTATCTTAAGAAAACAAAAGTCCTCTGTCAATGGAATTATATAGAATATAGAAATAACAAATAGGAATAGTAACACCAAAATAATGGCCTTTAAAAATAGAAAAAGGATATTTGCTAGGAATGACTGTATAAAACAAAAAGCACTTTATAGTATAAATATATCTCTATCACAAGATAAGAAAATACTATAAAGTGCTTTCATATTAATTTGTACTAACAGGATCATAATCAGCAGGCACAGGAGCAACGATACTTACAAAGATAACATCTTCTGTCCCAGTATTTTTTGCGCCATGACATTCACCCTTTTTAGATACTATAACTTGTCCCTTTGTAAAAGGCACCTCTGTATCAGGCGTTGGATAAAATACCCCCTTACCTTGCAATATAACCCATATATCATCAGAGTTATGATGGTAATGCTTTGGTAGGGTTTGCCCAGGTTTAATAACCCATACTGAACCACCTGTGGAATCAGTTTGATAAAATGGAGTCCTAACAGCTTTCTCCAAACTTTCGACTTTCACAAGTTCCATGTCAAAAATACGTTGATCATTCATAATGCTCACACCTTTCATCGATTTACAACTAGCGAGTTCCAGATGCATATTCGCCCATATTAATATCTATAACAGTTCGAAGAGGTTGAATCAAGGAATCCTCATACTGAACCGCCCATTTAATATCTGGATTCATATCTCCATTTTCTAAGCCTGCAATCGTTTGCCCGTCATCAATAGGATTATCGTGCTCAAAGATATAGTACAACACACTATACGCATGATTTACAATCTCATCGGGATTCATACCGTGAAAATGATACTGCAAATCAGGGTAGAATAAGGTGCTCATACCAAGCGTATCAACCATCATGTCATCTGTGCCTTGAATGCTAAAATATCGCACATTTACGGCATAATAAATAAAACGAGTTACAGCTTTATCTGGATGATTTTCAATGGTTTCTCGACTTAAGAACTTACGAGATGGACCAAAGACAACGGCCTTACAAGATGGATATAACTCTAGCAGTGCATCTACATATTTTACTAACATATCAGCCCGTTCTTTAGGCTCTAAACCCGAAGCTAACATATCTGTAGCAAATACTCTATATTGGCACTCATCTAGCAACTCATCTACATTTGGACAATCCCACACCTGACTGCGCTCAAAATCATCTAGTACAGGTTTGTCGATTTTCTCACAATTCGTCACCATCAATGTTGGTGGAACATCGGCATCATTATCTTCATAATGAACCTTATAATTCTGAGGTGCAAAACCAGCAGATTCAGCGCCATAACTAAAGCAATCAACAGGGCCTAAATGCTTTGTGAATACCTCTACCATTGTATCGCGGTCAGGCATATCACACTGCTTCGGCATTAATAACTCAACAAAAAACAAACCGCCAGGGCGAACAGAATCATCTGTTAAATCTTGTTTAAATACTTGGCTCATATTCTCTCCTAAAGTTAAAAATTAATGTAAAACAAAGCCCTCTTTCTTATAGTATATCTAATGTTTATGAGTATAGCAATCATTTATATACATAACTACAAGTATTTTCGATTATTTGATACAACGTAAAAACACTCTCTACAGTCCGAAGACCATAGAGAGTGTTTTAATTTTAATTATAGAGGTTTGCGAACCACGTCGATGATAGAGCCATCGCGGTATTCTACGATTGCGATGATGTCTTCATCTTTGTCAGATACAGGAATATCTTGTGGTTTACCAACTAAGTCGAATGCTAATTGTTGTAATTCTTCAATTGTGTAGATAGGCAAGTTGCTATCTTTGAAGCGTTCAATCAAATCAGTACGAGCTGGGTTGATTGCGATACCGTATTCAGTAACGAGTACGTCAACGGAGGAGCCTGGTGTAATTACAGTTGCTACTTTGTCACGGATCATTGGCAAGCGGCCACGGATCAATGGGCAAGTAATAACTGTGCATTTAGCACCTGCTGCTGTATCGGAGTGACCGCCGGAAGCGCCCATCAATACACCGTTGGAGTCAGTCATTACGTTTACGTTGAAATCAAGGTCGATTTCAGTAGCACCAAGGAATACTACGTCTAGGTAGTTTGTAGTGCAGTCTGTCCATGGGTTAGCGTACATGGAAGCAGACATTTCGATGTGTGCAGGGTTTTTATCCAAGGATGCTGCTGCAGTTGTATCGAAAGTTTGAGTATCGTAAATTGCACGAATCAAACCTTCTTCAAGCATACCAGTCAAGATACCAGTAGCACCACCGATAGCGAAGCCACCTACTTCACCGCGTTTGCGAAGTTTTTCAGCGATGAATTTCGCCACAGTCAATGGAGCACCACCAGCGCCCAATTGGAATACGAAACCATCTTTAATGATGCCAGCTTGGTCAAGGAATTCACCAGCTAATTCAGCAATTTTGATTTGGATAGGGTTTTTAGTGAAACCTACCGCACCAGAAGCGATACCTTCTGGATCACCAATGCTTTCAACCTCAACAACATAATCTACGTCAGTTTGAGGGATTGCATAGTTGTGTACATAGTCAACCAAGTTATCAGTGATGATAACAGTTGTATCTGCATAGTGGGAGTCAACTTTAGCATAGCCAAGTGCACCACATGCGGATTTACCCATACGACCAGTAGCATTACCACGTGGGTCAGCTGTAGGAGCCCCCATGAAAGCTACGTCGATATGAACTTCGCCAGATTCGATAGCACGAGCACGACCACCGTGGGAACGAATTACTACAGGGCGTTTCAATACGCCTGGGTTTTGAGTTAAGAATTTACCAAGACGATCGCGCAAGCCAGATGTTTCAATAGCTGTTACAGTACCATCTTGAATCATTTCTACCAAGAATTCATGGCATGGAGACAAGGAAGAAGACGCAATTGTAATGTCTTTAATTCCTTTCGCTTGAACGCGTTCCATAACCATTTTCATTACATAGTCGCCATTGCGCAAGTGATGATGGAAGGACAATGTCATACCATCTTTTACGCCAGCTTTTTCGATTGCTTCATCAATAGAAGCAAGTACTTTATTAGTACCAACACGACTCATGTGTACAGGTTTACCTGCGCGATGAGCTTTAGGTTCAATAGCGAATTCACCTTGATATACTTCGCGACCTTCTAGTGCTGGGATATTTGTTGGGATATCGCGACCTACTTTATTTAACATCGTATTCTGCTCCTTCCTCTAATTCAACTTTAATGCCTGCTGCACGTGCTTTATCAACTACGCGTTGTGCACGTACTACGATAGGACCATCGATCATTTTGCCATCTACGGAGATTACGCCTTTATTGTTGCGCAATGCATCTGCGTAGCTGTTCAATACCTTAACGGAGTGAGCGATTTCTTTTTCGTCAGGAGTGAATACTTCGTGGATAATTTTGATTTGGCTTGGGTGGATACAAGATTTGCCATCGTAACCCAAAGCTTTAATGAATTCAACTTCTTCGCGGAAGCCTTGTGGGTCTTTCACGTCGGAGAATACAGTATCAATTACGCGGATACCTGCTTCACGTGCTGCGTGAAGGATTGTTTGACGAGCGAACAATAATTCAACAGCTGGTTTATGCTTACCTGTGCGAAGGTCAGCACGGTAGTCTTCAGCGCCAAGAGCGATAGCTACTACGCGAGGGCCGTGACAGATTTCGCGAACATTGTACAAGCCACGAACAGATTCGATAGCTACGATAATGTTGATTGTGCCTTCTGGCCAGCCATTAGCTTTTTCTACTTCTTCAATTTTCTTCGCTACGATTTCAACTTCAGACACGTCTTCAGTTTTAGGTAAACGAATCATATCAGGTTTAGCTGGAACGATTACATCAAGATCGTCATAGCCATAAGGAGTTTGTGTAGGATGGTTGATACGAACAACAGTTTCTGCACGGAATTTACGAGATTTCAATGCTTCTGCAGTTAAAAGACGAGCTGTATCTTTTTCTGTAATAGGCACGGAATCTTCGATGTCGATCATGATGGAGTCAGCGCCGTGAATGTCAGCACTGTTAATCATTTTAGGTGTATTACCAGGTACGAACATCATGGAACGAGACAAGCGTTTTTTAGCAGCCTCTGTTAATGGATTTGTTTTAACTTCTGGGAATGTTTTATCGTTAGCCATTATGCTTTGCTCCCCCTTTCCAATGCGCCTAATACGCGAGCTTTAATTGTGTAATCCCAAGCATTTTTGTCTTGTACGATTACTTTTACGCCATCAAAACCAGCTTCTTTTACTGTGTTTAAGATAACGGATTTAATTTGGTCGCCGTATTGACGGATAACTTTGGATGTTAATTCAATTTCGATACCGCTAGCAATCGGTTCAACCGTTACTAATGCATCATTTTTTTCGTCGAAGCCAGCTTGTGCAGCTTTTACTAATTGTGCCATGTTGCATCCTTTCACTAAAAATATATCAAATGGCAAAGACCAGACGTGTCGCGAATGTCTGGTCCGTGCCGCTAAAACAATGTTGATTATAAAATTATATGGTGATTAAATCATACCGATGAAAGTCCACCAAGGAATACCTACTACAAAGAGTAGAATCCAACTCAATACTGCTAAGATTGCACCAGCAGTCCACCAATCTTTCAAGTTATTGTAACCTGCAGAGTAGATGATTGGACCAGGGGATGCACCGTAGTGAGTTACAAGACCACCAAATGCGTTTGTTGCAAGCAATACAAGACCAAACATAACTGGATCAACGCCTGCCGCCATACCTACGGTTAAGAATACTGGAAGCATAGATGCAATGTATGCAGTACTGGAAGCGAATAAGTAACGAATTACAACGCTAATAGCAGAGAGAATTAAGACAACTACGAGTGGAGATACATCGAGTGCCAAGTTTGCTTGCATATATGCTGCAAGCCAAGCAAAGAATTTAGCTTTTGTTAAAGCAGTGGATAAACCAAGGATAGCACCGAACCAGATGAATGTATTCCAAACAGCTTTAGTTTGAACCATGTCTTCCCAAGTGATGATACCAGCGAAGAATACAATAGTCATAGCTACTAATGCTACTGCTGTTGGACTCAAGTCAAAACCGATGGAAGGCAAAGCCCAACCGATAAGAGCAAGAATAAATACAACTGCTAAGATTTTTTCAGACATTTTCATAGGTCCTAATTTGGCAAGACCATCAGCAGCCAATTTCTTATTGTCAATTTTTACTGCTTCAGGACGATCAATCCAGTAACCTACAAGTGGTACGAAGATCAACATTACAAGACTAGGAAGAGCTAAGGCCAAAGCCCATTCAGCCCACGTCATGTTAAGACCAGTGATTTTAGTAACAAAGTCTAAAGCCAACACGTTTGGAGCCATAGCTGTTAAGAACATGAAGGATGTAATTTTTGTTACGAAATAACCATTCATCAAGATGAAGGAACCACCGCGTTTGGCAGTATCGCCAGGATAAGAACCGATAGATTCAGCGATGGATAAGTTAATTGGATATACGATACCAGCCGCACGTGCTGTGTTAGAAGGTGTAGCTGGAGATAATACTAAATCAAGAAGTGCTGTTACATAACCAAGGCGTAATACAGTTGAACCGAATGCAGCAATCAAATGGTATGCAACGCGGTGACCAAGACCTGTTTTACCAAAGGCAACGCTCAAGGAGAACGCAGCGATGATCATCCACAATGCAGTGGATCCATAACCTACCAAGATATCTTTTGCATTGTCTAAGAATAATGCAGATGCAGATAATACAGCTAATAAAATAATTTGAATTGGGTATGGTTTTAAAATCAAACCTACGATACCTGCAATGTAGAAGCCTAGAAGGCGCCACGCCGTATCAGTGAGACCATCTGGTGGAGTTGTAAACCAGAGGACAACAGGGATTAGCACTATAAGTGCTAGTTTTAAGAATTTTTCCATGTTTCTTCCTTTCTTAAAAACATAGGCATGTAATCATCCTAACACTACCCCAGAAATTCGTGATACGCGACTATCAACTATTGAACTCTAGGAGTTTTTGTCTACACTCATTATATATGCTTAAAAGAATTATGAATAATAGATTACCTTTATAGGGGTTATAAAAACTTTTATACCTACCATTCATACTTTTTATGCATTTTAAGCATAGAATTGCAGCCCCAAATGAAAAAAATGCATGTATACGTCCCCAAAGGGGGTATACATGCACTTACATGGTACTGCCTTGCTCTTTCGAGACATCTTCATTATGACCTATTATATCGAAAAAGTCTAATACTGAAATAGCATGGATAAGTAACGACCTATGCTTTATATTCTCTAAAAATACTATTATCTACTACGGTATGTTTTTTATAGTAATCCCGAACATACTCGATAAAGGTCTTAACTACTACAAGGTTTTCTGCATCCTTTGTATACACCATATTAGTATCACGGGAAATATACGTACCATCTTTGCTACGCAATGGACTTACGTAAATATCTCTATCCTTACAAGATCCAAGGCCCATATAGGTCAAGATAGACCAACCGAGTCCTGCGCGCACAAAGTGACGGCATGTACTCATAGAGTTTACATCCATCGCAACACTAGGTGGTTCTTCAAAATGTTCAGCACACCAAGTTTCGATAATATTAGCCACAGATGCATCCGTCTGATACTTGATAAATGGTACCTTCTCAAGGGATTCAGGGGGTACTAATTCTTTATAAACCAAGCAATATGGCTCCTCCAATAGTAGTTCAGACTTACCAGACACATCATAACCACCACGAGCAA
>OAWA01001033.1_pt1 | contig 14873 bp, 10 predicted proteins | sample 1516971 | NCBI WGS metagenome assembly OAWA01 (sample SAMEA2580097, study PRJEB22360) | human gut metagenome | biome: human gut; feature: human-associated habitat; material: faeces | place: Denmark | collected 2008/2010
CTTAGAACTTTTAAACGAATTAGAAAAATCATATTCTTTTTTTATTTCAGATAGTTTTGACTTGTCCTTTTCAGCAATCAAAACAATTCCTGATTTTTCTTGAGAATTTATTTTTATTCTTTGGTTATCACTAGAAATTATCGAAAATTTTGAAAGATAATTATCATTTACTTGCAGAACATTATTATTATTTTCATCATAAGCAGAAGCCAAATAAACATAAAGTCCCTCATGCTTTTCTGCATAATCAAATAATTTAACTGACGAGGGCATCTGATTACTATTTAGACCATAACCCACAAATTCTGGATAAAGAACAGCGTATTCCTCTCCAATTTTAGATTTTGTTCCAATATCAGCATTTACAAAATATAATAGAGATGCAGTAGTGGAAACAGTCACCAAAAAAACAAATGCTTTTACGGCATAAAGAATAAAGTAACTATATTTAAAGAAAGGTTTAGAATTCAGTTGATTCGTAAGAGAAAAACTAGATACAATCGCTATGGAAATATAGGAAAGGATAACCACCAGCCCACTAAGTGAAAGCATTTGAAGTGTATAGTCAAAATTGAAAGCTCTAAAAGCAACCAAACTCGCTACTAGATAAGTCACTAAAGAAACTGTAGCAAATTCTTTTAAAAATAATTGTTTCCCTAATTTATAATCACTTAGACCATTTAAGCGATAAATGGAAATTGCTTTGTTATTAGACAAAAGCCATACAAATAAAAAAATAGCAAAGAATATAACCGAAACACTTATGAAAAATACGAGATTGTTACTATTTAGACTTTCAAAATCTGTGGCTGTCATTTGAGAAGAATTAGCATGAGGAATTATTAACTTACTTACGTCTGTATTTACTTGATAATTTGTTTTTATGGCATTAGAAAGTTCTTGAATAGCTTTTTTGTTTTTCTTGTTTTGAACAAAAATATCACTATTTTCTAATTGTACATTAGATATTTCAGAAGAGGGTTCATTACAAAATCGGTAAGTAAAACCATGTGAAAAACTCACTTGTTGATTCGATTTTCGATAATCCGTTTTAAAAAATATTACTTCATTTTTATTTTTTAATTGATTGGCATTTCCTTTACCATCACTATCAATTCCAACATAAGAAGACCTAAAGATAAAAGGTGTATCTGTTTTTTTTTTGATACACCTTCTATGAGTCGAAGCAATTTACGATTAGTATTGATAGATGAAGGAATGAAAATTTGTTGATAATTTTTTACATCATACAAATCTGCTATTTTTTTATCTGCGTGGCTATCTTTAACCATATTTGCACTTGAAAAAGAAATAACACAAATAAGTATGAGTAATACAAATTTAATAATTCTATTCATACTTATCCTTTTATAGTTTTACATACCAACCATTTAATACTCCATTCCAAGCACCAATAACTGTTGCTTGAGATGTTTTTTTAGCGCCTGCGGTAGAACTAAAGCCTATTCTACTTCCAACTTTTACCCAAGTATAATGTCTTACATTTAAGTTTGCATTATCATGTCCTTTGGCTTGGCCAATCGTCGGATTAAATCGTTCGATATAATTCGTATTCCAACCACCAGAAACGAAAACCTGTGCCGAAGCAAAAGCTGTTCCTGAGATAAGTGCAGTTGCCAGCACTAAAACCGATACTTTTCTCTTTAGATTTCTGCGTCTAATCAGAGCGCGTGTCATTGTAAGTTTCATTGTGTTCCTCCTTCAAATTGTTTATAAGCTAGCTAAAGTATCTATCAGAGTGCTAGTACTTTTCTTCTGATATGATAGAGTAATACTATTTTGTCAACGCTTTCTTGAAAGTAATTATACTCTGGTTTAATTTATTTGTTAAAATTTTAACCTTAAAAAAACTTAATTTAACAAAACGTAACTTTAAGATTTACATCGTACTCTTTTGAATGTTTTTACTAAACAAAAAAAGACCAAAATGGTCTTTCATTATCATCAAAACAAATGTAAAACAAATTTCAAAATAAAAAGTAAAGGGATGATAAATCCCCAACCTATCTTATAAATTAACTTCAAAGTCCGTTTGTCATCAATTTCATGTTTTGCTTTTTCTTCCATTTTTTTGTCACCTTTGAGCAACGTGTCCAAAGAACAATCGAAAATTTCACTAAGTAAGATAATTTGGTCTGTTGTTGGTAGTGATTTTCCTGTCTCCCATTTTGAAATTGATTGACGAGAAATATGCATTTTTTTTGCCAATTCTTCCTGACTGAGATTTTTCATTTTACGATTTTCTTTGATTATCTGAGAGATTTCCATGTTGCCTTCCTTTCATGCTTTAAGAGTATCGTTTTTTATTCTTCAACTCAAGCATTTTTAGGTTGCAAAAATGCACCGATTCGGTGCAATTCATCATTTCATTTACAAGGTTTACACGTTGAAACGGAATTCCATAATGTCGCCATCTTGACCAACATATTCTTTTCCTTCTTCACGCAAGCGACCGGCTTCACGAACAGCTTTTTCTGAACCGTATTTAAGCAAATCATCATAAGACATAGTTACTGCGCGGATAAATCCTTTTTCAAAGTCTGTATGGATAATTCCTGCCATTTGTGGAGCTTTCATTCCACGTTTGAAGGTCCAAGCACGGACTTCTTTTTCACCAGCAGTAAAGTAAGTGGCAAGGCCAAGAAGGTGGTAAGCTGCACGAGTCAACATATCAACACCAGATTCTTTTAAGCCAATTGCTTCCAAAAATTCTGCTTTTTCATCATCTTCCAACTCTGAGATTTCTTCTTCAACACGAGCAGAAATCACAGCAACTTCAGCATTTTCAGTCGCCGCAAACTCACGAATTTGTTTCACGTATTCGATATTATCAGGTTCGCCTACTTCATCTTCTGAAACATTAGCTACATAAAGAACTGGTTTACTTGTCAATAAGAACAAGCTTTTAAGAACCTTTGTTTCATCTTCGTCAAAGTCAATTGTTCGTGCTGATTTACCATCTTCAAGTACTGGTTTGAGCTTTTTCAAAACATTAAATTCTGCGACCGCATCTTTATCTTTTGCCGTACGAGCAACTTTTTCAACACGCGCATAACGTTTATTGACTGATTCTAAATCGGCCAAAATTAATTCAAGATTAATTGTTTCAATGTCTGCCATTGGATCAATAAAAGCATCTTCACGATTATTTTCACGCATTACATTTTCATCATCAAAAGCTCGAACAACGTGAATGATGGCATCTACTTCACGAATATTGGCAAGAAATTTATTTCCTAGACCTTCTCCGCGTGAAGCCCCTTTAACAATCCCAGCAATATCTGTAAATTCAAAAGTTGTCGGAACAGTTTTCTTAGGTTTAATCAACTCTGTTAACTTGTTTAAACGTTCATCCGGTACTTCTACCATCCCAACATTTGGGTCAATTGTTGCAAAAGGATAGTTTGCAGCTTCTGCGCCTGCTTTTGTAATTGCATTAAAAAGAGTTGATTTACCAACGTTTGGTAAACCAACGATACCTGCTGTTAAAGCCATGTTTTATATTCTCCAAAATTAAGATTAATTAGTTCTAATTATACTGTAAATCGCCTAAAAACACAATAAAGGCAAGGAAAATCATAGAAAATCTCTAAGTTTACAAGTTTACACAAGGCTCGTAAACAATAGAGCATGTCATCACTAGCCTTTATTTTAAAGGCTTGCCACAAAATGTTACCCTAAAATACCACCTATGTTCTTGCTTTTAACTTCGCTTTAGTTGATAATGAAATCAGAAACAAATCACTAAATCACCCATTTAAATTTAAGGAGAAAAAATGCTCGGAGAAAATTTACAAAAAGCTCGTCTTGCCCAGAAGCTCACACAAGAAGAAGTTGCAAAAGAACTTTATTTTAGTAGACAAGCCATTTCACGTTGGGAATCCAATAAAACTGAACCAAATTTTGAAACATTGATTGCCCTAGCCGAATTATATAAATCAGATTTATCAGCTTTTGCTCAAGGAATTGAACCACAAAAAAGAAAGAAACATATCAACCTATTTGCTGGTTTTGGCTTAGTCTTTTTTAACTTCGTTCTTGGTTTCTGGTTGATAATTACTACTGCTTTGATTCTTTTGGCTCTCTATGCTATTATATTAGCTTTATTCCTTGCTCCATTTATTATGATTTTCGCTGTTGCTACTCATAACCCACATATTACTTTTGGGAATGCGAATGGAGCAACAGGTTTTGACTGGTGGTACTGGTTAGTTGCGATTATCGCTTGTTCGCTGATGGTTCTTGTTAGCCCTTTGATTTGGCGATTTACAAAGTTACTTTACTTTTGGCTTATTAAATACCTCAAATTTAATCTCAAATCGGTTTATAATTAAAAAAAGGGCTCACTTGAGCACCTTTTTTATTTTTTTATTAAAGTCAAAACGACTCATCATCACTTCATGATTGCAGTTTGTACATCTTATCTTGATATCTGCACCCAATCTAGTGATTTCCCAAGCATTTGCTTTTTTACCAGTCGCCTTAACAGTGCAGGCATGAGGTTTCTTCATCTCGACAATCGAACCTAATTCATATTCCAGCATTATCTATCCTTTCTATATAATTCCTGTCATTATAATCTAATCATCTAGTTTTTCAACAAAAACTTGCTGAGGGCCTCCTAATAAAATGAGATACTTGTCAACTTGGTTGACATCGTAGGCTTTTTTCAAAGCCTCACTATAAAGATTCATCTGATCTCTATAACGCTCTTTTATTTCAGAAATAGCTGAAGAACTTGTAAATCTATCCGTCTTATAATCAAATAGAACGATTTTATCAGTAAGTTTAACAAATCCATCACAAATTCCCCGAACAATATACTGCTCTTTAGCAAATTCATCTGTTCTCAACATTGAAAATGGTGCTTCTTTAACTGTTTTATCAACATTTTCCGATAAAAACTGACCGAAATCTGTATCAAACAAAGTCAAAATTTTAGCAATATCAATTTGATTTTTTATTTTTTCATCAAATCCCATTTCATCAAGTGTCACTTGAAAACTAAATAAATCTGCTTTAGAAAAATCTGCATACTGCATAAAACTATGAGTTGCCGAACCGATTTCTGCAGCAGTAACTTTCTTAGGACCAAAATCAGAAAAATCTAGCTTTTTGACCCGAGTAAATTCACTTTTCGGTTGAATTTCACCCACTTGTAATTGTTTTTCGTAGCTTCGTTTTTTAACCTGACTTGGTGTTTGAATACTTGAAAGCTCTGTTGCTGCTTGATGTGGATATTCATAATTCATAATTTTTTGAGCTTTTTGTATTTCATCAGAATAGGCCATGATATTATCAAATTTTTCCGATTCTTCGACCAATTTTTTGAAATCAGGCTGACTTGTAAATTCAAGTTTTTCTGCTTCCAACTCTTCTTTTGTGTAGACATTGAGTTTCATCGGAAGTTTTGTGGCATTTTGAAGCGCCAATATCCAGTGTTGAAAACCGCGACTTGAATTACGAAATTTATCTTCTAAAATCTTCCCTTCTAAACTTGCATTATCATAAAGGTCAAGTCCTGATTTTTTATCTGTTTCTTTTATTTTTCCGACAAGGTAAAGTTTTTTCTTTGCTCGTGTAAATGCAACATATAAAACACGCATTTCTTCTGAGAGAGCTGCTCTTTGTTTTAAGTCTTTATTCACCATATAAGGGAATGTTTCCATTTTCACTAAAGCATAAGGGAAATCAGTTATAACATCTGCTTCATCCTTTAAATCAGCAATAAGCTTCATTCCTAAACCATTTTCACGACTTAGGATAACATCTTCTTTCAAATCACGATCGTTGAAACGAGATTGTAAATTCATTAAAAAGACATAATCAAATTCTAATCCTTTTGATTTATGGAAGGTCATCACTCGAACAGCATTTTGAGGAAGTTTTATATTAACAGAAGCTAAATCATTATTTTGTTCCATAAATTTGTTGATTAATCTTACAAATTTAAATAATCCTTTATAACCAGAACTTTCATATGATTCTGCTCGAACCGCTAAGGCTTGTAAGTTCGCTTGGCGCATTTCACCATTTTTTAAGGCACCAACATAGTCAAAATAGTAGGTTTCGGTATATATTTTCCAAAGTAAATCATGAATTGCAACTTGATTTACAAGTTTACGCCACTCTGTAAACTTCTTATGAAATGCTTTAAGCTTGTTCTCTAAGGAAGGATTGATAAGTTCAGGATTTTGTCCTTCTTTATTAAGTGACAAAAGAATTTTATCCCAAAATCGAAGGTCATGACTTCCTTGAGAACTGATTCTCGTTAATTCATCTTCATTAAATCCAAATAACGGAGACCTTAACATCGCAACCAATGATAAATCATAGAGTGGATTATCAATTGCTCGTAAAACGTCTAGCATAATTAAGACTTCCATTGATTTCAAAAAATCAACTCGACCTTCATCAAGAACGACCGGAATATCGTAACTAAGCAGAATATCCTCAATTTTATTATTATTTGATTTAGAACGAACCAAGATTGCTATATCTTTTGGTTCAACTCCAGCTTCAATCAATTTTTTTATTTCTTGAGCTGCTCCTTTAATCTCTCCATCCGAAATTCTTACTTCGGATTCATCTGTTTCTTCATCACTTGTATTTTCTTTGTATAAAAGAAGTTCTGGATAAAAATCTTTCTCAGATTCAACTGGATAATCAGTAATGTTTCCTTGAACTAAAGCTTCTTCTTTGCCATAAGTCATCTCACCTAATTTTTCATCCATCAGGTGTTTAAAGATATCATTTGTAAATGTTAAAACCTCACCACGTGAACGAAAGTTTTCTTTTAAGCGAATTAGTTGATTTGGATTTTCTGTCTTGGCATAGTCTTTATATTTTTCTAAAAAGAGGCCAGGGTCAGCTAAACGAAAGCCATAAATTGATTGCTTAATATCACCAACCATGAAGAGATTATGTCCATTCGATAAAAGTTCCAGCATTCGCTCCTGAGTGTGGCTGGTATCCTGATACTCATCAATCATGATTTCATCATAATGTTCTCTTAAAGTTTCACGTATATCTGGATTTTCCTCTAAAATTTCGATGGCAAAGTGTGCGATATCAGAGTACTCAAAGGCATTTTCATTCTTTTTACGTTCTAAATAACTTTGGTAAAACTCAATAACAAATTTTTGTAAGTTTTCTGCGATTTCAAATGCTTGATTTTGATATTTTTCAATCAACTGACCATGTTTTATTTTATCAACAAACTTCCGAATTTCTCCAGGTTTGGATTTCGAGCCCACTAAGTCTTGTTTTTGTGCTGAAAAATCTTTTTTCAGAGCCGAAAGTATTTCATCTTTTGAAGAACCCACTCGAATATCTGTATCTATTGATAAAAATAGTTCTGTGAAAGTTGCAAAATCTTTAGTGGTTATTGCTTCTAAGAGTTCATTTTTATTATCTAAAATAAGATTGGCCTTATCACGTCCAGCCCCTTTTTTAGCAATTACTCCATTGGTTAATGAAGTTTCTAGAAGTTCAAAAAATATCAGTAAATTCTCTTTTATATCTGCTGAAAAATCTGCTGACAAGTCTGTCAGTGATTTATATGTTTCAAAACCTTTTAAAAATTGATTTTCTAACCACTTTATTGGATTTTCAGTTGCTGACGCAAAACGGTAAATAGTGTAAACTACTTTTTGAAAACCAGCAATATTTCTGTCTTTAGAAAAATTTTTTATAAGTTCTTCAAATTTTTCTTTTGAAATATTCAATACATCATCTTCTGATAGATAAGACTCAACCAATTGTTCAAAGACTTCTTGTCTAATTAAATCACTCTCTGTTTGATCAGCTAAGATTCGGAAATTCGGGTCAATATTTACTCGATTGAAATTCGTTTTTGTCAATTTTTGTGTGAAACTATCCATAGTTCCAATATCAGCATTTGACAGGTTCTGTAAAGCAAGTGTCAACCTACGAGCTTGATTTTCATCAGAACTTTCTTGTCTGGCTTTTTTTAAATCTCGCTCAAGCCGCATCCGTAATTCGCTTGCTGCTTTTTTTGTAAATGTGGAAATGAAAAGTCGATCAATTTCAATTCCTTGTTTGACTTTCTCGACAATTCTTTGAGCCATAACAAAAGTTTTTCCGGAACCAGCACTCGCTGAAACTAGAATATTCTTACCAGAACTATGAATGGCTTCATTTTGCTCTGGAGTTAATTTTACTTCACTCATTTCGCCCTTCTCCTTTTAATTCTGCTAAGATTTCTGCTTGAGATTTTTGACCAATTTCACGACTGTGATCATTCATGTGTACATTTGCTTCAAATCGACAAATAGATTTAAGCGGACAGTAGCGACAACCTCGAACATTACCTGTTTGATCAATCCCTTCGGAGCGTTTCATAATTGGATTTATTGCAATCTGACCGCTCTTAAGTCGCTGACCAGCATGCTGATAATGATTTTCATTCAATTTTAAAAGGTGTTCAAATTCTTCTTGATTGTAAATATTAGATTTTTTTACAGTAATATTTTCTATTGCTTTTATTTGGTCAGCTGCCTCTTCCAAAACTAAACCATCATAGCGCATTGATTCTTTCAATAAGCCAGCAATCTCTGATAAATGATTGATTTCTGATAAGTTAATTGGTTGATTTTTAAATTGTAAATAAAGAGCACCCCATATTTTTTGATTAGGAAAAGCTTCTTTAATCACGTCTAAATAGGTCATAAATTGTAAACTCAGACCGTCATAAGCATCCTGTAATTTAAAGGAATGAGCACTTGATTTGTAATCTATAGCTCCTAAATAATCAGAAGAAAGTTGGTCCAAACGGTCAATTCTTCCTCGTAAGTAAATATCGTCAACAGAAAAATTACCTAATTCACTTTTTGGTAAGCCAAAACTACTTTCTGTCAGTAAAGTTTTAAGTTCATCAGTAGAAACTGTTTCCTTTAAAACTGTTGCAGTCTGTCTAACAATTTCTTCTAAATTGGTCCAAGTAAATCTTGCTGTTGCATCCTGAGTAAAATAACGAGAGTAATTACTGTCAACATCATGTAAAACTTTTGTCAATTTTTCATCAAAATTTTCAGCTGACAAGGCTTCTTCTTGCATGACTTTTTCAAAAACTTCATGGAAAAAGTTACCAACAATTTTGGAATTTATATCAATATTTTCAAAAGTTTCCAGACCCAAAGTGGTCTCTAAAAAGTACTGATATTCACAGTTATAAAAGCGTTCAAAAGAACTGACAGAAGCATAAAGTTTATCACCATAAATTTGGTCTAAGGTTTCTTTTGATAAATTGACCGTATCAATATCTTTAGCTAAATCCAATAATATTTTTTGAAAATCAGGATTTAACTTAACTAAGATTCGGAAAATACTAGACCAAAAAACTCTTTTGTCATCTTTTTTTTCTTCAGTTTCAACAAGTTCACGCTCAATTTTTCCAATCATAGAAATCACTGAACGACTGTTTCCAATGTGTTCTAAGCTTTCAAAAAGATTGACTTCTTGAATTTTTTGAAGAATTTCATCTGCATGATTCAAAAATAATTGGAAAACTGGTGAAAATTCTCCTTGCTCATTTGCCATAATTTGTGGCATGGACAAAACTAAAGTTTCTTTTGCCGAATTCACTAAAGAAAGGACTGTAAACTGATTTTTTTGATAGTTGACAACGTTCAACTGTTCAATAAACTGATTTTCATCAGTTGTTTGATTAATTTCTAGTCGTTCTTCATCGGATAAAAGTGTTGAATTTTTCTTTATTCTTGGAAAATTAGTTTGACTCAAACCAATGGCATAGATATATTTATTAGTTTTAGGTTCAACAAGTTCATAATCTTTGATATTTACAACATCAACGTTTGCTGGAATTTGTCGATATTTCGCATTTTTCAATCCTGCTAATAAAATATCTAAAAACTCCACACTTTTCAATTTTTCATCAGAAAAAACGGCCAAAAACTCATTCAATATCGAAATAAGCATTTGCCAAACTTGTTCATGCTTATCAGCCATTTGATGCTTATTTTCAGATTCTGCTTCTGAAAAATAAGTGTTCATATTGGCCATTACATTTCCATTTTCAAGTAAAACTTGTAAATCAGAAACCCATTTTTTTCCTGTTTTTTGTCGATTTGTCCCTAAAAAGACTTGTAAAGGAGAATCATTTCCCAATAAATTTTCACGAAGTTGATTCACTAATTCAATTTTAGAAAACTCACTTTCATTGAATGCTTCCGTAAATTTTTTTCGACCAGAAATCTTATATTTTTGAACATAGTATTCAAAGTAATCAATGACTTCTTCATCAAGGTTGACATCAGTGTAAACCTTGCTTTTTAGAAGATTGACAACATCATCTGTCCGATAATTATTCTTTTTAATTGAAAGTAAACTTTCAAAAAAGATAACCAAAGGATGCTGACTCATTGATTCTTCTTGGGCATAGAAAAATGGAATTTCATAAAGTTCAAAAATTTCTTTCAAAGTAATTTCATAAGAAGCTGGATCGCCTACTAAAACTGTAAAATCTTTGAAAAAAGCCCCCTGACTTATTTTTTGTCTAATTTCCTTTGCGACACCTTCAATTTCAACTTTTTGATTTTCGGCTTCCCAAATTCTGAAATATTTTGCATCAGCAGAATTTATTTCAATATTTTGATCAGAAATGGCAAATCGTGAATCCAAATCGAGTAATTTTGTCAACTTATTGTAAACTTCATTGACAGATGAAGAAGCTATTTTTCTTAATTCTACTGAAAATTTACTACGAAAACGCCCAATCATTTGACTCGTACTGATATAAATTGATTCAGAGCCTGCTGTCAGTGAATTTTCATCACTATAAGTTCCAATGACAAAACGTGCCACTCTATCTTGAATACTTTCAATAAAAAGCTCTTCTTCCGCAGAAAATCGAGTATATCCATCAATGACAATTGTCACATCTTTGAGTTGAAAATCAAATTCCCCATCAGCAAGACGACTAGTAAAATCACCAAATTCTGAGTAGTTAGCATAGTCATTTGCTAACTTTTCTTCAAATCTACTTAAAATCTTTTTTAATTCTTGATTTTTAGGGCTGTCAGGTAAATTTTCTACTGACAGATTTGCTGTCAGTAACTCTGTTCTTAACTGAATTAGCATTTCCAAAAAACCAGCAGAATCCTGTAGAGAAAAATACAGCGGAATTTCTTCTTTTGAAAAACTCCTCAAAACACGTCGAAAAAGCATTGAAAGGCCTGCTGTGCCTAACTCTGTCTTTGTTGTCGCTTTTTCCCGCTTATCAAAATAATAAGGCAATTGCTTAAAACGAGTGACGAGTAAGTCAAAAACTGATGCATCACTTCCCTTAGCCAAGCGCTCTAAAATTTCTTTCTCCTTCTCAAATGACATTGAAGAAGGCACAATGTAATAAACTTTTCGATTTTTTCCAAGTTCTTCAAGAGAAATCTCTAATAGTCCCTCTGTTAAATCTTGTGTAATTTCAGTATATAAAATTTCCATAAAAAATAGACCTAACTTTCGTTAAGTCCATTATAACAAAATCTAAATTTACTGACAAAAGAGCTGTCAGTAAAATTAATTTGTACGTACTGGTGTAATCAATTGAACAAATCCAGATTCTTCATTACGTGGCTGTAAAGTGAACGGACGAACATTAGAAATAAAGCGAATACGAACTTCTGGTGCTTTAATCACTTTCAAAGCATCAATCAAATATTCAGGATTAAAGCTGATTGCTAAGTCATTTCCTTCTTTTGACAAGGCTGTCAATTCTTCATGGACAGAACCGACCTCAGGAGAGTTGGCTGTGGTTACTACAGAATCACCAGAAACCGTCAATTTTACAGTTCCATTAGTTGTCATTACCGTCAACAAACGCGCACGATCCATTGTATGACGCAATTGCGCAGCATCAAAAACTAAATCTAAAGTATAATCAGCTTCATTTGGAATTAAACGATTAGTATCAGGATAAGATCCTTCAATCAAACGACTATAATAACTAATTGTTTCATTTCTAAAAAGCATTTGGCTTCCACTGATGAAAATTTCAATCTCTTCTTCATCATTTGTGAAAACATTTTTAAAACTATTGATTGATTTACTTGGCAAAATAACATCAAATTTTAATTCTGAATCTTCTAAAGGCAATAAACGTTGACTCATCCGATGTGAGTCAGTTGCGACTGCTTTTAATTCTCCAGTTGATAAAGTTTCTAAATGAACACCTGTAAAAATTGGACGATTTTCTTGAGTACTTACAGCAAAAACTGTTTCTGTAAAAATTTCTTTAAGTACTTTAACTTTCATTTTCAATGAAGAGCCTTCGGAAATTTCTTGTAAATGCGGATAGATTTCTGAATCCAGGCCTTTTAAAGTAATTTCTGACTTACCAGAAGTTAACAAAACTTGCTTTTGTTCTTTTTCAGTAAATTCAAGAGTGACTTCTGGTAATTGACTTACCACATTTTCAAAGAAAGCAGCTTCTAATAAAACTGAACCAGTCCCTGAAATAAGCATACTTGCATCTTTATTATCAACAGGTAAAAAATTCTTGATTGAAATTTGACCATTTGAACCAATTAAAGTAATTCCATTTTCTTCAACTTCAATTTTTAACTTTGTTAAAGCAGGAATTGTTACTTTAGAACCAATTGCTTGTTTGGTAATTCTCAAAGCATTTTGAAACGCATTTTTATTAATTGAAAATTTAATCATGAGATTCCTTTATAATTTCTTTTTATAAATATAATAGTAATAGTAGTAGGTCCTGTGGATAATCTGTATAAGACAAATCCACTTAGAAGTATAAGCTTTTCCCCTGTGGATAATTAAAGAATAAGCATTTTATAAGTCCTTGAGTTTTCCACAGGTTTAAAATTTACGTTTAATGCTATCGATGTCTTTTTGAACATCCATATCATTTTTCATCTTATCCGAAATTTGTTTATAAGCGTACATTACCGTTGTGTGGTCACGGCCGCCAAAAGCAGTTCCAATTGCCGGAAGACTTGTACCTAAAAGTTCTCTGACAAGATACATCGCAATCTGTCTTGGAAAGGCAATTTCCTTAGGACGCTTAGGACCAACAAGATCTGAAAATGAAATATGATAATAATTAGCAACTTCATCTTGAATTTTTTTAATAGTAAGATTTGATAAAGATTGCTGAGTTGCATTTTTTAAAGAACGCAAAGCCTGACTTGCTGTCTCAATATCGACCACAGCAATGCCATTTGCTCGAGCCACAAATTCGACTCGATTTAGAGCGCCCTCGAGTTCTCGAACGTTTGAATCAATCTGACCAGCAATATAAGATAGAGTTTCACTCGGAAATTCTAAACGACTTGATTCAGATTTAATCAAAAGAATAGCCATCCGAGTTTCATAGTCAGGAGCCGTAATATCAGTAGTCAAACCCCAAGAGAAGCGTGAAACCAAGCGATCTTCCAAATTATTTAATTCTTGCGGAATACGATCAGAAGTTAAAACAATTTGGGAACCTTTATCATAGAGTGCGTTGAAGGTATTGAAAAATTCATTTTTCGTCCCCTCTTTATCACTGAAAAATTGCACATCGTCCAATAGAAGTAAATCTAAATTACGATAAGTATTTTCAAAATTCTCCATTTGGTTTTTTCGCGTTGCATTAACATAGTCGTTAACGAAATTCTCCGAAGAAACATATTTAATTCGAGCCGTCGGATTGTCAGTCAAAATCTGATTTCCAATCGCATGCATTAAATGCGTCTTACCTAGGCCAGCTCCACCATAAATAAATAGTGGATTATAGGTATCACCAGGTTTATCAGCAACAGCAATTGCTGCAGCCAAAGTCCAACGGTTACCAGGACCTTGCACAAAATTTTCAAAATTATATTTCTCGTTGAGACCACTAACCAAAGGAGAAGCGGGTTTAGCAGTAGAACGCGGCTGCTCTTCAATAGAAGATTGATTATTTAAACGATGAAGTTCCAGTTCAGTTAACTCATCATTTGCATAGAGTTCATAATCAATCATCCGACCAAAGACCTCAAATCCCGCCGTTGTGATCAAATCGGACTGTTTTTTCCAATAATCTTTTTTCATTCCACTATCAAGCAAGATATTGGCAGTATCTTGCTCGACAGACATTAATTGAGCAGGCTCAATAAAAAAATCATAAGCTTGTTTACCGATACTCTGCTGAGCTAGCTCGGTTACACGGGCCCAAAATTTTTGATTTTCATTAAGGGATGCCATATTACTCCTTTACTTTTTAGTTTGTTGATAACTCATTATATCATTTCACTTTATATTTTTCCACAGTCTGTTGAAATTAACAAAAGAAAGTTTTCCACCATAAGAAAAAGTTATTAACAAAACTGTGGATAATGTGTAAAAGTTTTCTTATCCACAGAAAAAGATAAGGAATACCAAATGCATACGGACTTATCCACAAATCAAAAAAAGTCAAATTTATAGATTATTTGCTGTGGAAAAAGAAAAAAATAATAAAAATTTACCACAGCTTTTAGACAGTCATTTCTATCTTTGGGGATATTTTATCTCTAATGTAATAAAATCCAAAAATTTGAAAATAAATTATTAAATTTTAAGTTTTCTACTATATAAAGACGGAATATAGAGACGAACTATTTGCTACAAAATTAAAGAGAATTCAATTTTCTACTATTATATTAAAAATTTAGTTAAGCTTAAAAACATCATTTCTATGTGAAAAATCAAAGAATTTTATTCTCAGAAGGTAAAGAAGACTAAAATAAGCACCTTATCTTATTAAAAAATAAGAAAAAATATAAACTAATGAAAATCAATGGTGGCATGAAATAAAGCGAATACAGGGGCGGGAAAAAGCGAACGTAAGATAA
>OAWA01001037.1_pt1 | contig 14856 bp, 15 predicted proteins | sample 1516971 | NCBI WGS metagenome assembly OAWA01 (sample SAMEA2580097, study PRJEB22360) | human gut metagenome | biome: human gut; feature: human-associated habitat; material: faeces | place: Denmark | collected 2008/2010
TGATATATTAAGATATAAATTTAAACTTATGATATATAATAAGACACTTATAAAAACACAATTAAAAATAAAAAGTACTGAATTTTTAAAGCGTTCAGTACTTTTTATTAAAATTTAAATGGGTTTTTATGATCGTAAAGTTCTTTCAAAGGTTGTTTATGGGATTCTCCTCTTTGGTAATATCCAAAAAGCTCATCATATAAGTTCAATTTTTCTTTTACTTTTTCTTCTAATCTTTCAATCTCATTAATAAGCAATTGAGAATTCTCAAAAGAAATAAGTTCTATTTTTCTATCTCTATCAAGCTCTGTATTTCCTCCTAGAATGAAATCGATATCTTCATCAGATAACTCATCTTTCTCTTTTTCAAATCTTACTTTTTTATAGAGTAGTTCAATAACATTAATATCATTAACAGCTGTTTCATATCTAAAATTTGTATCTATTCTCTCTAAAATCAGACCTGCCTGTACGGTCTTTGACACCTCAGGATTATCAACCATTAATTGTTCAATCGGAACTTCCAAGACAAGTGCTAATTCAACCAAAGCATCATCAGTTAAATACCTTGTCCCATCTTCAATTTCTTCTATATCTCGTACAGATGTCCCAATAAGCTTGGCTAATTGCTTTTGTGTCAATCCTTTTTTTAATCGATTCGCTCGAACGTTTTCTTTAACACTATTAAAATACTGAGTATAATTACCTCCTGCTCTTCCTAAGAGGTAGTCAATAGAAACATTAAAATATTCCGAAAATTGCTTCAAACGCTGGGCAGTCGGCTGATTTTTTTTATAGCTATAGAGGGTATTTTTACCTAATCCAAGTTCTTGTTCAATTTCATTAAATGATTTCCCTTGTTTTTTAGCTAGGTCTTGTAACCGCTCATAAAAGTTCATATTTAATCCTTTTCTAAAATTTATATTTAATAGTTGACTTTTTTAGATTAATAATCTAAAATAAAATTATAGTTAGATCTTAAATCTAAAAAAGTTCTTTTTTAGATTATTTAACTAAATTATATCATATAAGGAGTTAAAAATGAATGACCCACCAATAAAAAAATCGTCCTCGCTACCAGGCAAAAAGACGACTTACAAAATTATATAACTTGATTATAACACACTGACCTTTGAAAATTAAATATGAGAGAGCAACATTCGTATGGATATTCAAACCCTTGCTCATGACTTGGGAAAATCTGTTTCCACTCTTAAACGTTGGAAAAAACAAATTGAACATTTGGCGAAATATGAATTTGAAGAAAAAACAGTTCAAATCGGAAGAAATCAGACTCAAAAAGTCCCTGACTTCGATTCAGAAGAAGTCAGATGTTTCCAAAAAATGGCACAATTAATTGATTCCAAAGGTTTAGAACAAACAATTTTCGAAGTCTGGGGAAATGCACAACTTTTGACCTTAGAACATATCCAAGGCAAACACAATCAATTAGTACAAGCTTTTATCAAATACCGATTACAAGCAAACAAAAAGTTTGATTCACTCAAAAAAGAGAATCAATCACTAAAAACAGGACTTGATACTCTAACGCAAGAGTTTAAAGTTTATCAAGAAAATAATAAAAAGAAAAAAGGACTATTTAAATGAACAATAATAAATTAACACTCAACGACAATACTGTAAAACTCGGTGGAGTTAACCTTGATAAAAATAACTTCGATATTCCGAAAAAATTTATGGTGAACTTTTCTAAAGCTCGATTTTCTAAAGATGGAAACAAAGCTATTTTACAAGCGCTTGATGCTGGAACGGCACTCGTATTAGAACAAGCTGGTGTTGATCTTTCCCAATTAAAACCTATCACAATTGAGGTTTATGGTGGACTAGATGAGCTTCAAGATTACAAAGATGAAGAAAAAGAAGCGGTCATTGAATGTACGAATCCACAAGTTCGTTTACTTTGGGACATGGGAATGAGTTCTTGGCGGGGAGTTAAACTCGTAACTGATAAAATCACTTTATCTAAAGGCGAATGACTGTCACAGGATGTGTGAATGCGACAAGCCATGTGGGATGCCTGACGTCTGCGAAGCGTAAGACGAGTAGGGCAGACCACATGGGAAACGCTGGCGAATGAACAAAACAGCCTGTGGAAGTCATGCCCTAGAAAACATAAAAACTAGCTTACCTAGACAGTTTTCTACGTGCGCACCATTTTAGGGCTTGTCAACAAAATGGTGTAATCCTAAACACACCAACACTTAACAGCACTTTATCAATTTCAAAATTATAGATAAACTCTCACTTTTTTACTGTCTATGAAACTGTCTATGTGAAATCACATAGACGATTCTAGACGGTCACATCGACACTTTTTAGAAATGAGGTGTATTTTATCGAAGAAAAAAGAATTAAACAATTTGTTTTTGAACAACAATTAAAAGCAGAATATTGGGATTGGGAAGATGAAAAACTCGAACTCTTTGACGATTGGCAGGCTAATAAAGCACTCATCTTTGAAGAAATTTATCGAAGACTTAAAACATTAGAATCTGATAAAGTGAAATTAGAATGTATTTCGCTTATCGTTCACTCCTTAGACAAGAATGATTTGAATGAATTAGTTTTTCCTCACGTTCATCTCTACGGCAAATATTCTGACAAAAGAACAATTACGAGGATTGCTAAAGTATTGGGCATTAAGGTACAATATATTGAATTTCCTAAAGATAAAAATAGATATTTTGAAGAAAATCAACTTGCTTATCTTACTCATGCGCAACAACCCGATAAATACCAATATCCGCCCCTTGAAGTCGAAACCTTTGGAACATTTGATTATTCAAACTTTATTTTAAGCAATGCTAAGAAATTTGAAAAACAAAGTGCCACAGTCAAAAGAAAGCGAACAGATGAAAGCTTAGATTTATTTAATCAACAAATTTTAAAAGGTGAACTATTCCTTGAAAATATCTTAGCAGACGATGATTTATTTCTCCTCTACAGTAATCACAAGCTACAGTTTAAACAAGCCTTTGATTCTTACGCTGAAAGGTTAGCATTTAAGAATTTAAAAGATTTAACCACAGGAAAATATAAATTGACGGTCATGTACTTTCAAGGAAAAAGCTCCCTCGGAAAATCTTATCTTGCAAGAACAATTGCTCAAAAAGTACGAGAATATGCCGAAGAAAATAAGTTTAAAAGTCGTATCTACTCCGCTTCTTCTTCTAATCCTTTTGACGACTATTATGGAGAAGATATTATCCTATTAGACGATATCCGCCCCGATTCGCTACGCAAAGCGGACTGGTTGAAACTCTTAGACCCGATTAACACTTCTCGAATGTCCGCTCGATTCACGAATAAGCAAGTTGTCCCACGACTAATATTGATTACTAATACACAGCTTCCAGAACAATTCTTTAATATTTTTAAAGACGAAGCTTTAGACCAATATATCAGACGAATTAACTTTTGCACGATTCTATCAGAGAAACAACAAGGAAAAGGTTATGAAGGCGGTGTTTACTATCAGCTCTCACAAACCAAACGTTTATTTTCTCCAAAAGTAAGAAACATTAGCGCTTATGAAAAAGAAGAGATTAACTTTGACTTAGAAGCAATCTTCTCAACTGATAATCAAGAAGAATTTACAGAAAAACTCTTAGCTCGATATCTCCTCCCTCGGATATATCCAAAAATAGAAAAAGATTTTGAATTTTTAAAATCTAAAATGACAGAAAGCTCTGATTAGATATGTTTAAAAATTTCGACATAATCATGAACCAGATTATAATAATTAGAAAGGATTTTGCACACATAATGAAGAAATACATGACAAAAGATGAAATATCTGAATGTTTTTCAGTAAATAAGGGAACACTTGGAAATGACTTAACAGCAATGCGTAGACTTCCAGAATTTTATAATTACATCATTAATCCCACTATCAAACGGGTACTGATTGACCCTCTAGGTTATGAAAAATATCTACGTTGGCGACAAGAACAACGCTAAAATCAATAACGGTGAAATATGGTATAATAAAGGTACCTGTTTCGCCTTTTTTATATAGTAAGAGGTAAAACGATATGTATTATAAAAAATTATCAAATGGAAAGGTTAAATTTTTTGACACTTACAAAACTTTGAATGGAAAGCGTCGACAAGTAACTATAACACTAGAAACTGCAAGCGCTCAAAGCCAAAGAAAAGCAAAAAATTTGATTGCACAAAGAATTGAGAAAAAATTAAAGGCTGAACGTGAAGCTGATGATAATCTGCATAATGCAACTGTGATTCAAATTTTTGAAATGTACTGGAATACAAGAAAACAGGAAATTTCTGATAGCTATGCTTTTCGAGAAAAAAATCAATTTGATACTTTTCTACATGATTTTGATTTTGGAAATAAAAAAATAAAATCTATATCAAGTATAGAACTTCAAAAATTCGTAAATTTTTTTGATAAGCCTACAACTAGACAAGAGTACAAACGACACCTAATACAATTTTTTGATTTTGCTTTTGATATGCGATATGTTGACGTGAATGAAGCAAAGCGTATTAGAATACCTAAAATCAAACCAACAATTGAGCAAAAGGAAAAACATGATTTAAAATTTTTTACTACAGATGAATTTAACGAATTTATAGATTCTGCAAAGTGCTATATTAAAAATTTACGTTCAGCTTATCATCGTGAATTAGGATTTCGGCGATTGCTCATGCTTCAATTCATATTTTTAACAGGGTGTAGATATGGTGAAGCTGCTGCCCTTGAGTGGAAAAATGTTGATATATTAATGCGAGATGTTTATATCCGCCAAAGCTGGCAGATTAATTTAGGAAAAGTTGGACCAACTAAAAATTTGCAATCTGTCCGACATATTGCAATTGATGAACGAACAGCGGAAATTTTAGAAGAGATGAAAACTAGGTCAGATTGTAATTTTGTCTTTGCAACTACCCATAAACAACCTTTTTCCAACTATGCTTTAAATAAATTTATGAAAAAAGTTGGCGATTATGGTGGTATGGGGAAAAATCCTAAATACTTTTCAACCCATATGTTAAGACACTCTCATATTACTCTTCTTGTTCTAGCAGGAGTGTCTCAGAAAATTATCATGGATAGAGTTGGACACGCTAACCCACGAACTACAAGTGAAATTTATACACATTTAATTTCATCTCAAAAACAAGAAGCTGTTAAAATTTTGAATAACCTTCCTCGAATTTCATGATAAAAAAGTACAATTTTCCTCTATCAAATATTTCCGAATACTTGATTTTATTGGCTGGTTTGGTATAGAATAAGCACAACGGAAAGCACAACTTTTTAATGAAACATAGTGATTTTTAATTAATTTTGGAAACAATAAAAATGCTGAAAGAGCCTGCTATTATGAGCTTTGTGAAGCATAATGAAAAATAGAAAAAAATGGAGAAAAATTATGGCTGAAGTAGAATCTTTTCAATTAGACCACACAAAAGTACTTGCCCCTTATGTCCGCTTAATCGGTAGCGAAACTGGGCCTAAAGGCGATGTTATCACTAATTTTGACGTTCGTTTTGTTCAACCTAATGCGAATGCCATTGGAATGGCCGCTTTACACACTATTGAGCATAGCATGGCTAGTTTAATTCGCGATAGAATTGATGGCATGATTGACTTTTCACCTTTTGGATGTCAAACTGGTTTCCACATGATTATGTGGGGTGAACATAGTTCAGAAGAAATTGCTAAAGTAATTAAATCTTCTCTAGAAGAGCTTGCAAGTGACGAATTTGGTTGGGATAATGTCCCTGGTGTTGCTGAAAAAGAATGCGGAAATTACCGTAATCACTCACTTTTCGGTGCTAAAGAATGGTCTAAGAAAATTCTTTCTGAAGGAATTTCTACTGACCCTTACGAACGTAAAGTAATTTAAAGTTTACTCCAAAAGTTCAGCATTTTTAAATTACAAGTGCAACTTCATTTCCTTTAGTAAGGAATTTAATCGGTCAAATTTTTACTGACAGCTCTTGTCAGTAACTTTTTGACTTTTATCAGTCAAATCCACTTAGAAAGGAACTGAATTCAGTAGGCACTTTACTTACTGAAACCTAATTTATCTTATGGGAAAATATCAACTTGATAATAAAGGACAGAAATCTGTCGGAAAATTTCACGAAAAAAACTCAACGGTAGGCGGAAAAGGCATTAATACAAAGAATGCCACTCAAGCTAAAATTGAAGCCCTCCGTGCCAAAATGGAGAATAAAAAGAATGACAAAAAAGCTTAATATTGCCTATGTTGGTTTTGGTAAATCAACAAATCGCTATCATATTCCTTACGTGAAAGAACGTGAGAATATTGTGATTAAACGAATTGTCAACCGGACTTTAGGAAAACGTCCTGAACAAGCAGAATTAGAAGCAAATGGAACTTTGTTCTCCACTGACATCGCTGATATTATTAATGATGATTCAATTGATTTAGTAGTCATTGTGACTCCAGCTTTTGCTCACTATGACTATGCTAAGGAACTCCTTTCAGCTGGAAAAAATGTACTCTGTGATAAACCATTAGTCGAAACCTTGGAACAAGCTAAAGAATTGGTAGCTCTTTCCAAAGAAAAGAATCTTTTCTTCATGCCTTTCCAAAATCGACGCTTTGACAGCGACTTTTTAACCGTCAAAAAAGTGATTGAGCAAGGTTATTTGGGTGATTTGGTAGATATCACTGTCAATATGGACCACTTTAGACCTAATGATGCCAGTCAAGGTGGAAATTTTGATGGCGCTTGGTATGGTCACGGTGTTCATTTAGTGGACCAAATGGTTTCACTTTTTGGCGCTCCCAAAGAAGTTCAATATGATATTCGAGCAACAAGAGATTATGACAGTGTCGATGACTATTTTTCTGTCAATCTTCTTTATCCAAACTTGCGAGCAACTGTTGCTGCTACTGAAGTCGCTGCTCTACCACATCCAAAATGGCTTGTTTATGGTACGAGAGGAACTTTCATCAAAATGGATGTTGACCAACAAGAAAATGATTTAAAAGTTGGCATGTTCCCAGGTGATGAAGGTTTTGGGCAAGACAGTCCAGCTGATTTTGGGCAACTTACCTATTTCAATCAAAATGGTGACCGCATTGTGAAGCATATTCCAACGGTTGCTGGTGATTACGGCAGAGTTTATGATTCAGCTTATGAATCAATTATTAATGGAGCTGACAAATTGGTTTCCGATGAACAAATTTTGGCTGTCATTAAAACTTTGGAAAATGGTTTTTCTAAATAATAATAAAAAGACTTATCAACTGATAAGTCTTTTTTTACTGACAGCCTATTTTTTCTTATTGGCTTTTTGTAATTTACTGACCAAACCTTTGAATTGACCTTCAAAAGTCAGGACATTATTGAAAATATCTTCGCCATCATTAAGCATTTTGACAGTTACCCAGCCTAAGGCTTCTGTAATTGTTGTCGCCACTGTGGCATTAATTGCTCCACCTGCAATTGTTCCCACCGCAGGAACAAATTTTAAAACATTCCCTACAAGGCTTCGACCTAAACCAACAACAACTAATTCCTTAGTGATTCCTTTTGCCAATGCTTCTGACCAAGAAGCCCCAAATATCTTATAAAGTCTCATCATCATTGTCAATTGAATCGGAACAAGCAAGACGGCATCTGAAAAGGGAATTGGTGAAAAGCCAACAATTGCCGCCGTCAAGGTAGCGAAATGAATGGTTTCATGGCATTTCCTTCGCGTTTGACTGTCGACTCCAACCAAAAATTCATCAAAGAGGTGGTCAAATTTCTGAGAATTGCTAGCTAAAAACTGCTCTGCTTTCGCTTTTGAAACAGTTAAAGAAGAACTAATTATTTTTGCGGAACGAGCAGGCATTTTTTTGAGCACTTGATTAAAAAACTCCTCAAAAGCTGCATTGCTTTCTTGATCATTTTCTTTTATTTTCTTGTCTGATTTTTTAAACATTATCGCTCCTTCTCGCCTATTTTTAACTCATTATAACAAAATAGGCGCTTAATAAACAAAAAAATCAATCAAAAAGAGACTGATTTTTTCGATATCTTATTTTGCAAATTGCGAATTATAAAGGCTGGCATATAATCCGTTTTCTTTAAGGAGACTTTCATGGTTCCCTATTTCCACAATATTTCCATTTTCCATAACCAAAATCTGATTGGCATCACGAATAGTTGATAAACGGTGAGCAACGACAAAGCTTGTCCGTCCTTTTAATAGACGATTCATCGCTGATTGAATCAGGCGCTCCGTTCTTGTATCTACACTGGATGTGGCTTCATCCAAAATCAATATTTCTGGATTTGCTAAAAAGGCACGGGCGATGGTTAATAACTGCCTTTGACCCTGAGAAATATTGCTTGCGGCTTCATTCAAAAGGGTTTGATAACCTTGAGGTAAAGTGGTGATAAATTCATCAGCATGTGCCATTTTAGCTGCTTGAATAACTTCTTCTTGTGTTGCTTCAAGACGACCATACTGTAAATTATCCATAATTGTCCCTGAGAACAACCAGGTTTCTTGTAAAACCATTGCCATTCGTCCACGTAATTGTTCACGGTCAATTTCGCGAATGTCTTTTCCTTCAAGTAAAATTTTTCCCGAAGTGACATCGTAAAATCGTTCGAGCAAGTTAATCATTGTTGTTTTACCTGCTCCAGTTGGTCCCAGAATGGCAATCATTTGCCCAACTTCAACGGAAAAATTAACATCTGTCATTAAGGATTGATTTTCATTATAAGAAAATGCGACTTGGTCAAAATTGATGAAATCAGTCTTGTCAGTCGCTCCTAAATTACTGACAGCTTTTTTTGAACTTTCGTCAGCAACTTTTTCACTGACAGGAATTCCGTCAGTCATTTCTTTTTCATCTAATACTTCAAAAATTCGTTCGGCTGACGCAACTGTAGCCTGAATGGTATTGAGCATATTCGAGATATTTGTGATTGGCTGTGCAAATTGATTGGTATATTGCAACATGGCTTGAACATCTCCGAGATTAACCGTCCCTGAAATAACTTTAAGACCACCAATTACGGCCATGGCTAAGTAATCTAAATTATTGATAAATCGCATGGTTGGATAAATCAAAGTCGATACAAATTGAGCTTTCCAAGCTGATTTATAAAAATTATCATTTCTTTTTGCGAATTCTTTTTCAGCTGAGGCTTCATGATTGAATGTTTTAATGACCGCATGTCCTGCATAATTTTCTTCAATTTGGTCATTCAATAATCCCAGATTTTTTTGTTGTTCAGCAAAGAATTTTTGCGATAAAGGTGCAACAATCCTTACCGTAATCATTGCCAAAGGAACTGTGATAAAGGCGACGAGTGCCAACTGCCAAGAGATGGTCAACATGAAATAAATAGTTCCAACAAATTGCAAGAGACTTGTGATAAGCTGAATCAAAGTTTGATTTAAAGTCCCTGAAATATTATCCATATCATTTATCATTCGACTCATGATATCCCCATTACTATGGCTATCATAATATGAAACTGGCAATTTTTTCATTTTGTTTTTAAATTCACGACGTAAAGTATAAAATGTTCGTTGCGAAATGCGTGTCATAATGCTTTGTTGCAAAATCCCAGAGATAAATGAAATCAGATAAATGACCATGACATAAAGCAAAATAGATTCGACCTTAGCCATGTCAATTTGAATTGCGGTATGATTTTTTAGACTTTTTGTTACGCCATCAAATATCACTGTGGTTGCATTTCCCAAAATTTTGGGTGCCTGAACCGACAAAATGACTGACAGCGAAGCAATTAAAATTGAAAAAAGAAGTCCCCATAAATCTCTGCGCATATATTTGAAAAGTCGAATAATCGTTGGAAAGAAATTTTGAGCTCGCCGACCTTTTTGAAAACGGTCAGCCCCTTTGCCACCTCGATTGAGATAATTTCCTCTCATCATTGGTCATCACCTCCTCTGGCGGTCAAATGTGCAATTGAAACACCCATCTTGACCAAATCATCATCCGAGAGTTGAGATTGCATTGTTTCTTGATATTGCGGACAGGATTTTGCCAAACTTTCATGAGTACCAAGTCCTACGGCAATTCCATTTTCTAAAACTAAGATTTGGTCAGCTGACATAACGGTTGCGATTCTTTGAGCCACAATCACCTTGATTTTATTTTTATGTTTTTCCGAATGATTAATAGCTGTTCGTAATTGTCTGTCAGTAGCAAAGTCCAAGGCCGAAAATGAATCGTCAAATAGATAAATTTCTGCCTCTTTAATCAAGGTTCTAGCAATCGAAATTCTTTGTTTTTGACCACCAGAAAAATTTGCGCCATTTTGTTCGACCGCCAGCTCAAGTCCACCTTGTTCACGAACGAAAACAGCAGCTTGTGCAATTTCCAAAGCTTGCCACATTTCTTCATCTGTTGCATCACTTTTCCCAAATTTAAGATTCGAGCGGACAGTTCCCGAAAAAAGTTGAGCTTTTTGTTGCGTAAAAGAAACTTTTTCATGCAAGTCATACTGTGAAATTTGGCGAATATCAGTACCATCAATTGTGACACTTCCATTTGTCGGGTCAATTAATCTGGCAATCAAATTCAAAATCGTTGATTTACCAGAACCAGTCCCCCAATAATTGCTAAGGTCTGACCAGCTGCTACATTTACTGACAAGTCACTTAGCGCTTGTCTTTTTGCTTCATCAAATTTGAAAGATACATGATTAAGAGCTAGAGAATTGCGGACAGAATTGCTTTCAGACAACTTGTCATTTCCGTCAGAGGATAGCCGTTGGCGCTTTAGCGCCTCTACGGATATGCTCGAATTTTCATCAGTAATTTTATCTTTAGATTCTAAAATTTCTCGAACTCGAACAGCTGAAACCTGAGCTCGTGGCACCATGACAGCAACTGCTGATAATTGCATAAATGACATCACAATCTGTGTGGCATAGGTCAAAAAGGCAACTAATGAACCCATTTCCATCATATTTTTACTGATAAGATGAGCGCCAAACCAAACAATTCCAATATTTGTAAAACTGAGAATAACTGTCATAATTGGCATTAACATCGCAATCGTCGTCAAAACCACTTGACTGGTATGTGTCAAATCACGGTTAGCCTCATCAAATTTATCAATTTCATATTGGTCTCGTCTAAAAGCACGAATCACACGAACACCAGTCAAGCCTTGTTGAAAAATCAGATTAATTTTATCAACTTTTGTTTGCATTGACCGAAACCGTGGCATGGAAATAGCAATATTAATAACGACAGCCAAAGTTAAAATAGGCAGGGCAATCAAAAAAACCAGCAGTAAATCATGTGATAATTTCCAAGCCATGAAAATAGAACCAATGAGCATCATTGGCGCCATGAGCATCATTCGTAACATCGTTTGAAAGACATTTTGCAATTGAGTCACATCATTTGTTGTACGTGTAATTAAAGTTGCATCACCAAATTCCTGAAAGTTGCGCTCGTCCATGAATAAAACTTTCTTAAATAAATCATGGCGTAATTTCAGGCCCAATCCTTGAGATTGTTTGGAAGCAAAATAAACATTTCCAATTGCCGAAAGCCAACTGGCCAGAGAAACGAAAAGCATAATTAGACCCATAAACCAGATATATTTCATATCAGATTGACCAATACCTTTATTGATAATATCCGCTGTAATCGTTGGAAGCCAAAGATTAGTCACAACTTGAATAACTAACAAAAAAAGTGCCCAAAATACAGGCCAAAAATTTAAATATCGCCTTCCAATCGTTAGCATAATTTCCCCTTTTCCCCAGAAACTACCCTTAGTAGTTTTTCTTTATTTTTCTTAGTTTTCATTCAAATATTATAGCACTTTTATCAGAAATTAACAGAAAAGTTACTGACAGAATGATTAATTTAGTAAATAATTTTACCAAATATTTTAATCATTCTGTCAGTAACTTTTTAATGAATTTCGACTGCTGGATAGGCCTCAACATAGCTTTCTCCTTGACTTCCTAGATAAGTGACTTTTCTTTCTGAAAAATCAGCTTCATAAGAAATCACACCAGCTTCCCAAGTGGCACTCAAGAATTCCGGAAAAGTCGTTTGTCCAGCTTGGTCAGCCCGCAAGGCCTTAATCAAAGCTTCTTGGTCAAAAACTGGCACCTCATGAAAACCACTCACCATTGGTGAATTGGTCACGCTAATTACGCCAGCGCTTGTCCAAAACGTGCTTTGTCCGGCAGGAAGGGTCCAAACATTTTTTAAAACTCCAGCTTCTCGCATACATTCAGCCAAGTATGGAAAACCACCTACTTTTGGACGAATTTTCTCTGCTTTTTTCATGGCGCCTTGCACAAGTTCAATTGCATTCATCTTTTGACCTCATCTTCATTTATTTTGATGATTAATTATAACAAAAATTCTAAGAAAAAAATGCTGACGGAGGACTGAAATTTTCGTCAGTAATTTTTTTCTTCCCAACTTCAATACTCCCCATGGTCGCATTGAACTGACAGAATTAATCAGCATTCATATTTTTTCATAAATAATGGAATTTCTTCAATCAATCGACTTGGCAAGACCACATATGATTTCTGAGCTAAGACGCTTGCAATTAAACTATGCAAATAAGTTGCAGCAGCAACTACTTCCTCTGTTTCTCCATGAAACTGAGCTAAAAAGCCACCAACCATCCCGGCTAAAGTGTCCCCCATTCCCCCAGTTGCCTGAGCTGGACTTCCTATTTTCAAGATAAATGATTCCCGATTTGGCGCAAAAATTCGTGTTTCTGAAGATTTAGCAACGACAATCGCTCCGAGTTGATTAACAAAATCTTGAACTTCTTCTTTGGTTTGTTGACCAATTTTCAAACCAGAAAGTCGTTCCAATTCCATTTCATGAGGTGTAAAAACCGTATTTTCAGGAAATGGTAAGTCTAAATGCTCTCTGGCAAAAAGGGTCAGTGCCGAACCATCAATGACCAACTTTTGATTTTCTGTCAGTAAATTCAAAACTTCTGTCAGTAAATCTAGTCTTTCTAAGCCCAATCCTGGACCAATAACAATAACGTCAGCAGCTTTTGCTACTTCTCTTAGCTTTATCAAATCATCAAAATCTAAAGTCATTGCTTCTGGAAGTCTTGCCTGTAAAGCACTATGATTTTCTTTAGCCAGTGCCACAGAAACTAAGCCCGCACCTGAATAAACTACACTTGTCGTCGCCAAAATAGCCGCACCACCATATTGACGATTACCGCCAATCACTAATAAGCGACCATAAGTTCCTTTGTAAGAAGCTTTTTTACGTTTTTTAATTACTTTTGCTAAAATTTCATCAGTCAGTTCAATCATAATGCTATTTTACCGCATTTCATATTGATTTCCAATATCAAATATCAATATTTAAAATCCTTATCGCTCGCTGAATTTAAATTTACTATTTTTCAATACTCTTTCCCCTATTTCTGCTCACATCATGTTAAAATTAAAGCATGACAAAATCAGCTAAAACATTTGACGTTATCGTTGTTGGCGCAGGCCCTTCTGGAATGATGGCTGCCATCTCAGCCGCGCAAAACGGAGCAAAAGTTGCTCTTATTGATAAAAATAAAAAAGTTGGAAAAAAATTATTAATGACAGGTGGCGGACGCTGTAATGTGACAAATGCCCGCTCTGTTGACGAAATATTAACAAATGTTCCTGGAAATGGTCGTTTTCTTCATTCAGCCTTTTCTCAATTTTCTAACCTTGATATTATCGAATTTTTTGAAAGCAATGGTGTTAAATTAAAAGAAGAAGACCACGGGCGCATGTTCCCTATAACCGACAAATCAAAAACAATTGTTGATGCCCTCTTCAATAAAATTTTGAGCCTCCATGTTTCTTATTTTCCAAGCCAAGCGGTTGATAAGCTTCTCATTGAAAACGGAGCGGTAATTGGTCTTGAAACGGATAGCGAGAGCTTTTTAAGCCCTACAATTATCCTCTCAACAGGCGGACGCGCTTATCCTTCCACAGGTTCAACTGGTGATGGCTATCGTTTAGCACGCTCAGCAGGGCATAGTATTTCACAACTCTATGCCACTGAATCTGCCCTGATTTCTGACGAACCATTCATTTTAGACAAAAGTCTTCAAGGCATTTCCCTACGCGAAATCAAACTCTCAGTACTCAATTCTAAGGGAAAAGCAATCATCTCTCATCAGCATGATTTATTATTTACGCATTTCGGAATTTCTGGTCCAGCTGCTCTGCGTTGTTCAAGTTTCATTAACCAACTTCTTGCTAAAGGTGAAAAAATGGTCACAGTCAGCTTAGACCAATTCCCCGAAAAAAAGTTGGGCTCTTTGAAAAATGAACTGACTAGCCTTTCTAAAACAGATAAATCAATTAAAAATGCCTTCTCAGGATTGACCCAAGAACGTATGCTTCTATTTATCCTTGAAAAAGCTGGAATTGACCCTAGTCTTTCTGCCAAGACGCTATCTGAGCAGCAAATTGATAAAATCGCTAGTCTTTTCAAAAATTGGCAAATCACAATTAGCAAAACTTTACCAATTGAGAAATCTTTTGTAACAGGTGGCGGTGTTTCTCTCAAAGAAATAAATCCTAAAAGTATGGGGAGTAAACAAACCCAAGGTTTATTCATGACCGGTGAACTTTTAGATATTAATGGATACACTGGCGGTTATAATATTACCTGCGCCTTTGTGACAGGTTTTGTTGCTGGAAAACACGCTGCCCAAATTGCTTCTTATTTCCAACAATAAGTCAGCCCTAGCTCAGGCTTGCACATTCTTTATAGAAATGGTACTATATTAAAGTACTGTTTTGCGGTGGTGGCGGAATTGGCAGACGCGCAGGATTAAGGATCCTGTCGGGAATTTT
>OAWA01001050.1_pt1 | contig 14772 bp, 16 predicted proteins | sample 1516971 | NCBI WGS metagenome assembly OAWA01 (sample SAMEA2580097, study PRJEB22360) | human gut metagenome | biome: human gut; feature: human-associated habitat; material: faeces | place: Denmark | collected 2008/2010
TTCGCCCTTCATTATCATAGAAGAATCTTATTTACAGACTTTTTTTCATAGTCTCGTAATGAGACGTTTGAACATCTGCTGCATATCGAACCTGAGAGCTTATCCCATGTAGCAGCGGAAGCAAATAATTAGAAAATCCCAGGACACTGTTTGTCCTGGGATAAACTTTACTATGAGATTTGAAGACCGGCGATCTCAGCTAACTGCAAGATAGTAGACTTTGAGACTTTTTTACCTTTATATTCAACAAGATCATCCATTTCGCCTGTAAAAATGTCCGCCGGAGCGTATTTTTTTAATATAATCTTATCTTCGTCAACAAACATCTCAAGTGGATCTCTATCTTTCACATCCAAATTACGCCTCAATTCAATCGGTAAAGTTATACGTCCAAGCTCATCCAGTTTTCTTACAATTCCTGTACTTCTCATTTTTGTTCCCTCCTATGTAATTAATTTACTCTATTATATCATGCGATTGCAATAAATTACCAGTGGGAAAATAAGGGAAGATTAATTATAGATATTGATATTTATTAGTAGATAATTCGAGATTTTCGAGCAGTTCGGCGCAATTATCCTTAATATACCAAGCATCTTTCTTCCTAATATGCAAAACAGTATATGTACGATATGTGCCAAACTTATTTACTAAAACCCGGATTTTATATTCTACATAAGAATACTTGCGTTCTGAGTAATCGGCATATTCTCCCTGTTTAAGAAACAGCATTTCTGCAATATTGAATTTTCTTGTTCCAGAGATAGCGCAAATCTGAAAACTTTTTCTATCGTCAGCCATACTAATTAATTTCAAAATAGAATCTCCTTTCTTTAAGAACGTTTGTTTGGCTTTGATTATATAATAATAATATAAAAAAGTAAACATATGTTTGCTAAAAAAGCATGACACATAATGGAAATGATAAAAGCATAGATGGACAGTTAAAAACATGATATAATGGGTATAAGAAAAGAGCGGTGACAGGACCGCCCTTCTCTTGTTCGTATGTAGCCGGTGCAAAGCCGGCTATTTTTAGTCTTCTAATGTGCTTTGCAGATTTTCAAGGATTTTTTCAATCCTCTTATTTTTCTTTTCTGTGTCGGCTTCTTCTTTTGCTTCCTGCAAATCATCAATCAAGAAACGAATGAAGCCGTTAAATTGCTTATCTGTCATTCCCATATCGTTCATTGTGTACCTCCTTTCTCCACCTGTCTGGTGATTAGCTAAAGTTATTCTTTAACTATCTTAATTATATGTTATTCGTACGAATAAGTCAAGGTTTTATGCCTTTTCTATAATTATTTTTTTTCCACTTAAGGATATTACGATTTCTCTGTCTTCTGGTGTGATTCCTAAAGTTTTTACATACTCAGGCGGAAGAGTTACTCTTGCCATAATAGAGTTCTTACTTGCGGTTCCCCCAGGTTTGTTGAACAAAACTTTTCTTTTAATGCTTTCCATATCTGACCCTCCTTTTATCTTCATTATATAGTATTCGCACGAATAGAACAAGTAATTCGTGCAATTCGTACGAGTTACACAAAAATTAGGTAAAAATTTGTATATCATGTCAATGAATTTATTAGTACGAATGCTGTATATAGAAGATCCACTCGAGACTGTAATCAGGATCGCAGGTATAGAACTGTTATAGTGTATAGGCTTGGCAGGTAGACGGGTTTTTGCGTTTCTTCTATAATATATAGAAAGGACAGAAGGATGATGAAGGAATAAAAAATGAATTTTGGTGAGTAACTTTGGTGAGTAATTTTTTTATTCAAAATCAAAAAAAACCGAAACACCGCATAAATACGATGTTTCGGCTGTATGACCCCAACGAGAATTGAACTCGTGATTCGACCTTGAGAGGGTCGCGTCTTAACCTCTTGACCATGGGGCCGTCTTGCTGTCACCTTTATCTATTATATAGGTTTTTTAGAAAAAGTAAAGATAAAATTTTAAATTCTTTGTATATTTTTTTAAACATAGAAGAATCGTAATGCTAAGGTGCTTTTTCCGTTTTTAAATATGTGCTATATTATACAGAAAGCAAAAGAAGAACAGGCAGTAATAGAAGAGGGTGCAGTGCGATGTTAAAAGAGCAGCAGGCAATGCTGGAACTTGTTTTTAATTTAGTAAGAGGAAACACAGAACATATAAGCAAAGTAGATTTTATTCCACAGAAACCGTCATTTTACAGTCTGCCCGAGTCAGGGCAGAAGCTGCCCAGGTCGGCGCCTGAGGAACAGGGAATCGAATCGGATCAGGTCAGGAGATTGATGGAGGAACTTTTGAATCTTTCTAAAGTGGACATTCATCAGGTGATGATTTTAAGACATGGATATGTGATCGGAGAGTGCCATTATGCGCCATATCCGGAAAATCTCTGGCATATTACCCATTCACTGTGCAAGAGCATAACCGGAATGGCCATTGGCATACTGATCGAAGAGGGCAGTTTAAGGCTTGATGATAAGATTCTGGGGATATTCGATAAAAGTGTATTCTCTATCAGAGGATTTCAGCAGAGGAATCTGACAGTGGAACATCTGCTTACCATGACCAGTCGGGTGGCATTCAATGAAAAAGGTGCCGTGGCCTGCAATGACTGGGTCCAGGGTTTTCTGGATTCGCCGGTAAATGGCCCGGCGGGCTCCAAATTTGAATATAACAGTATGAACACCTATATGCTGTCCGCCATTGTGACGGAAATAACCGGACAATCTCTGATGGAGTATTTGAAACCCAGACTGTTTGAGCCCCTTGGCATTACCAGGATTTTTTGGGAGAGCTGTCCCAAAGGCATTACGAAAGGAGGATGGGGGTTATTTCTCTGTCCGGAAGATGCGGCAAAGATCGGACAGCTTTGTCTTCAAAAAGGAGAATGGGATCAGCGGCAGCTTATACCGCAGAGATGGATTGAAGAGGCGTCCATATGTCATGTGGAAACTCCAAAGCAGTTCGGGGAGTATGGCTACGGCTATCAAATGTGGATGGCAGGCCGTCCGGGGAGCTATGCCTTTAACGGCATGCTGGGACAGAATGTCATGGTATATCCCGATTTGGATATGGTCATTGTCACCAATGCGGGAAGCAATGAACTATTCCACACATCCCTGCTCTTAGACACAGTGGCCAAATATTTTGAAGGCGGGTTCACTCCCGGGGAAAAGTTAAAGAAAAACCGGCGGGCTTATGATAAACTCTTAAAATTTCAGAATAGGACAGGACTCTATGATACCAGATTTCCGGCGGTCTCTTATCGCGGGCTGAAAAAAATTCTCTGGAACGGAAGTGAATCCTATAAGAGAAGAAAACTGATTCTTGGAGTTAAAGGCAGGTTTTTTAAGCTGAAAAAGCAGCATGTAGGACTTTTCCCATTGATCATGCAGGTGTTTCACAACAACTATACGGACGGAATCAGCGAGGCAGGTTTTTTTACAAAAGACCGTAAATTTTATTTTTGTTTCCGGGAAGGAGAAAAACCTTATTGTCTGGAAGTGGGGTGGAAGGAAGCCAGGATCACGGAGATGGATATGCACGGAGAGTCTTATTTGGTAGCAGTAAAAGGACAGGCAGCTTTTGATGAGGACGGATATACCGTGCTGAAACTGAAAATTTCCTTTATCGAGGAGGCGTCGTCTCGTCTGCTTAAAATCCGCTTTATCGGTGAAAACATAGAAATGCTGTGGAATGAGTGTCCGGGAAAAGACCTTCTTATGACCGGACTTGATTCCGTAATGACCGGTGGGACCAGCAGTTTTCTCTTAGACAGTCTGATGGAAAAGGACACAATCGGTCTGATGGATCTTCTGATGGATCAGACGGTCTGCCCTAAAGTATTGGGAGAAGAAGACCATGAGGCAGGGGAGAGATTCCTTAGAGAGGTTCCAATTTCTTTTACTTTATAGTATGATAAAACATAATGTGTAATTTTTAAGAGGGAAAGAATCAGACTGACTGATAAAGAAGGAGTAAGATTTATGGAGTTTAAATTAGACGTGCATTCTCACACGATTGCCAGCGGACATGCATTTGGAACCGTCAGCGAGATGGCGGCTGCTGCAGCGGAGAGCGGTTTTGAACTGTTTGGGATCACGGAACATGCCAAGGGGATTCCGGGAACCTGTACAGACATTTATTTTAAAAACTTAAGAGTACTGCCGAGGCAGCTGTACGGCATCGAGATGATGTTTGGGTCAGAAATCAATATTATCGATTATAACGGAAGACTCAGCCTTGATAATGAATTGATGGAGGAATTTTTAGATATCAGAATTGCGGGAATCCATGAACTTTGTTATAAAATAGGAGATGAGGAACAGAATACTGCCGCATACTTAGGAGCTATGAAGCATCCTCTGGTGGATATCATAAGCCATCCCGACGACGGCAGGATTCCGATCAATTATGAAGCACTGGTTTTGGGTGCAAAAGAGACAAAAACACTGTTAGAGGTCAACAACAGTTCCCTTTGCCCCGAAAGCTTCCGGGTCAATGCCAGAGAAAACTATTTTGTGATGCTGGATCTGTGCAGGAAGCATAATGTTCCTGTGATTGTCAACAGCGATGCGCATACTCCATATGCGGTAGGTGACCTGAATGAAGCAAAAGCCCTGCTTTCAGAAGTTGATTTTCCGGAAGAACTGGTGGTGAACCGCTCTGTTAAGGCGTTTAAAGAAGCTCTGAGCAATAAAAGAAACTAAGAAGAAAACCCCGCGTAAATTTTTTTGCGCAGGGTTTTTTATTCCATAAGAAAGTTCGTCCCATGGAATAAAAACGCTCTGCGGGTTGTACACAGATGCGTAAGGAAATCATTTGACAACTTTGTTCTTAGAAAAGTATTAATGCCAGAATGACCGTGATGATACCGGAAATCCCTATGGAGATGCCGCTCATGGCTCCTTCGATTTCACCCAGTTCCACTGCTTTGGAAGTTCCGACGGCATGGCTGCATGTTCCGATGGAGACACCGGCGGCAGCAGGATCTTTGACTTTAAACATTTTGATCAGCAGAGGGCTGATCACGGCTCCTAGAATTCCGGTGATAACAACTGCAGCCACCGTGATGGACGGAATGCCGGAAAGCTGACTGCTGATTTCTATGGCGATCGGGGTTGTGACGGATTTTGGAATCAGGGAGGCCGTCAGATGTTCATTGAAACCAAAGAGACGGCAGAGGACACAGACACTCAACATAGATGTCACAGAACCTACAAAACAGCTCACGAGGATTGGCAGCCAATGCTTCTTCAGCAGATCAAATTCCCGATAGATGGAGAGAGCTAATGATGCGGTGGCCGGAGCCAGGAACATGGAGATGACAGCGCCTCCGCTGTTATAATCCTCAAGAGGTATGGAAAATATCTTCAAAAACAAAATGATGAATGCAATTGAGAGCAGAAGAGGATTCAGCGCAGAAACTTTTGTTTTTCTCTGCAGGATACGGAATCCTTCATAGACACAGAGAGAAAGCGCGATTGGAAACATTGGATTAGCAGTTAGTTCTTTCATAGTCATTTCCTTTCTTTTGCAGGGCGAAGATGAGCCTCATAGATAACGAAGTAGTAAAAAATGTGAGGACGGTTGTGACCAGGCAGATCAGGAGAAACGGTATGATCCGGCCCTGTAACAGCTGGTATTTTTCCATAATGCCGATTCCGGCGGGGAGAAAGAAAAAGGCCATATGATGGAGAAGGAAATCGCAGATATCCTGGATCTGATGCTCTTTTACAATTTTTGAGAGCAGAAGGAGCAGGAGCAGGAACATGCTCATGATACTTCCCGGAAACGCAAACGGAAGCAGCTTAGCCAGCCCTTCCCCGGCCAGACAGACGAAGAAAAGGAAGCTCATTTGTAATAAGTGTCTCATGTTATTTATCCTTTCTAAGTAAGTAATATACGATATCTTTGCAGTACTGAAAGAGGTCACCGGGGTTGGAGCAGAAAGTCTCATCCGGACAAAACCTGGTATAACAGTTTTCCGGAACCGGCTTTAAAACTGCAGACCGGTCTACAAAGGCGGCCATGGATACAGGGATTACAATGTCTTCCAGAGGAAGATAACGGTAATCCTTTATGTTTTTATGGTAGTGCTTCAGCTGGCCGTGTATCAGGGGACATTGAAGGTTTGCTTCTGCCCCGGAGATCTCAAGCCGATGTCCTGATTTCTTAAAAGAAAGTGGCACCGGAGTATTGAAAGGGAGAGAAAGGCGGACAGAAAAAGTATGTTCCGACAGGCTGTGTTCTTCCACTGAAAAATGGCCGCCGGCCAAAGGCTCAAAGATCAGCAGGGACTGGATCCGGGAAAGAGATAAGATGTCCTCTTTATTATGCTGCAAAATCACAGATTTTAATTCCGGATCCTTTGTTTTTATGTAGTCCTGATAAATTTTGATCAGCTGCCGTCCCGATATGCGGTCCGTTCTTTGAATCCCCAGGAATTCTTCCACTGATTTTTGTTTGAGATTTTTTAATGGGAGGAGGTGCCTGAAAGAACGGAGATTTTTATAAAGATCAATGCAGCGTTTGCCCTCTAAGGAATATGGAAGACCAAACTCCTCACACTTTTTTTTCAAAAAGAGAAGATCAAAGGTCCCACCGTTATAAGTGACGATGACGTCATAAGAATCCGCACAGCTTAAAAATGAGGCGAGGATTTGTTTTTGTTCCAATCCGGATTCATTAAACCACTGCCTGGGCTCCCGGCCTTTCTCACAGCATCCGATGACGGAGAGGGCAGAAGTTTCCGGTGAAAGTCCCGTAGTCTCGATATCCAGATATAAAAGCTTTTCTTTTGTTTCCATCGTCTCGTCTCCTTTCCAAAACTGCTATTCTTCATTATAGTTCCTATATGAATTTTTTTCAATCCCTAACCACAGGTGTGAGATTTATGTTATAATGACTTCAAAACGTCGCAAGGAGGATATGGAGTGATTTCATATATTAAGGGCATTTTAGTTTCCATGACGCCTGGGGGAGCGGTGGTAGAGAATAACGGCATAGGATATGATATCATGATGCCGGCCGGACAGGAGTTTCCGGGAGGCATCGGACAGGAAGTCAGGATCTATACCCACATGCATGTGAGGGAAGACGATATAAGCCTTTTTGGATTCCGGACAAAGGAGGAGCTGGAAGCGTTTGAACTTCTGATCGGAGTCAGCGGCATCGGTCCTAAGGTGGGACTTTCCGTTTTGTCGACCCTGTCTGTCTATGAATTAAAGATTGCGGTAATGAGCGATGATTCCAAGACGATTTCAAAGACTCCGGGGCTTGGACCGAAGGGAGCCAAGAAACTGATTCTGGAACTCAGAGACAAACTGGACTTTGAAGAATTTGAGCAGGCTGAGCCGATGGACTTTGCAGGAGATTTACCGGCAGAAGATTCTGTGGCTGTTACGGCACAGGGGCTTGTAAGCCTTGGCTACTCCAGGTCTGAAGCGATGATGGCCATTAAGAAAGTAGAAAATGCAGCAGAGTACAGCCCTGAGCAGTTACTGAAAAAGGCGCTGACAAAGCTGATATAGAGGAACATTATGTTAGATAGAATGATTTCCACGGAACTGGTGGAAGAAGACATTACAATAGAAAATAATCTAAGACCTCAGAACCTGGACGATTACATCGGACAGGAAAAGGTAAAGCAGAATCTGAGAATTTTCATCGAGGCGGCAAAGAGCAGAGGCGAGTCCCTGGACCATGTTCTTCTTTACGGACCGCCGGGACTTGGAAAGACTACGCTGGCTGGCATCGTCGCCAATGAGATGGAAGTACACTTAAAGGTCACAAGCGGACCTGCCATTGAAAAGCCCGGGGAAATAGCCGCGCTGCTTAACAATCTCCAGGAAGGGGACGTGCTGTTTATCGACGAGATCCACCGGCTGAACCGTCAGGTGGAAGAAGTGTTGTACCCTGCCATGGAAGATTTTGCTATTGATATCCTGGTGGGGAAAGGACAGGCCGCCAGGTCTATCCGGCTGGAACTTCCGAAATTTACTTTAGTGGGTGCCACGACCAGGGCAGGGATGCTGACGGCTCCGTTAAGAGACCGTTTTGGTGTCGTCAACCGGCTGAATTTTTATGAGACAGAGGAACTCATGACCATTGTCATTAATTCAGCGGCGGTGCTAGGCATTCCGATTGAAGAAGAAGGAGCGAGGGAGATTGCCAGAAGATCCAGGGGGACACCGAGGCTGGCCAACCGCCTTTTAAAGAGGGTCAGAGATTTCGCGGAAGTAAAGTACGATGGAGTCATTACAAAAGAAGTGGCGATGTCTGCCTTAAACCATTTGGAGGTAGATACCCTGGGACTCGACCAGATTGACCGGACTCTGCTCAAGACGATGATCGAGGTCTTTCACGGCAGTCCGGTAGGACTCGACACACTGGCTGCAGCCGTAGGTGAAGATTCCGGAACCATCGAGGATGTCTATGAGCCGTATTTGATTCAAAACGGACTGATCCAGAGGACGCCGAGAGGACGAATTGTCACCGGCGCTGCCTATCAGCATTTTGGACTGCCAATCCCGGAATAGGAGGGCTTACTTATGAAAAAAAACGTCGTAGAAGTAGTCATAGACGGAAAGTTATATTATCTTGGCGGAGAAGAACCAGAAGAGTTTATGCACCAGATCGCATCTTATCTGAATGCAAAGATCCGCGACCTGAAAGCTTCGGAGCATTATCTGAAACTGCCGCCGGACATGCAGAGTTTTCATCTGGCACTGAGTGTGGCCGATGAATATATGTGCATGAAAAATACACTGGAGAAAAGCCGGGAAGACATGGAATTACAGGATACGGAATTGTACCGTATGAAAAATGAACTGGTAGAACTCCAGATCAAGAATGAATCACTGGAAAAACAGCTGACAGAGTACCGGGAAAGGATTCGGGTACTGGAAGAGGCATCAGTTGCAAAAAAGGAACGGTAATCATATGAAGTCAACAGAAGTACTGGCCCCCGCAGGTTCTCCCGAGAGCCTGAAGGCTGCCGTCTTAAACGGAGCGGACGCCGTCTATCTGGGCGGGAGCTGCTATGGGGCGAGAGCTTATGCAGATAATTTTGATCAGAAAAAGCTGTTGTGGGCTATAGATTATGCTCATCTTTTTGGACGGAAGGTTTATCTGGCAGTCAATACCCTGATGAAGCAGGAGGAGATTTCGGGACTTGCAGGGTTTTTAGAACCTTATTATGAGAGGGGGCTAGACGGGGTCATTGTTCAGGACTTAGGAGCCTTGAGTGTAATCCGCCGCTGCTTTCCCGGCATGGAGATTCACGCCAGCACGCAGATGACCGTGACCGGCATCCATGGGGCGAGATTGGTAAAAGAGCTTGGAGGAAGCAGAGTCGTCCCTGCCAGAGAGCTTTCGCTTACAGAAATTCAAAAGATAAAAAAAGATACAGGGCTGGATATGGAGTGTTTTGTCCATGGAGCCCTTTGTTATTGTTATTCCGGACAATGCCTGATGAGCAGCATGCTGGGAGGCAGGAGCGGCAACCGGGGACGCTGTGCCGGAACCTGCCGTCTGCCCTTTGATTTGTATGAGAACGGCACAAAGTTAAACCAAAGAGGACAGAATTACCTGCTCAGTCCAAAGGATCTCTGCACAATCAGGGAACTGCCTGAACTGATCGGACACGGCGTAGATTCACTGAAGATCGAGGGCAGGATGAAACAGCCGGAGTACGTGGGAACTGTCACGAGGATTTACAGAAAATATGTGGATCTGTATGAAAGCGGACAGCTGTATCAGGTAGATGAAGAAGATGAGAAGGAACTGCTGGAACTATTTAACCGGGGCGGATTTACGTCCGGCTACTATAAAAAGCATAACGGCAGGGATATGATGTCGCTATACAGGCCGAATCATCAGGGGATTTTCGTTGGGAAAGTCCAGTCTGTTCAGGGCCGGCATATTATGTTTCAGGCAGCAGAGGATCTGGGAAAAGGAGATGTGCTGGAGATTTCTCTGGAAAGAGGAGAAAAGGTGGAGCTTACCAGCCCGGATATCTGGAAAAAGGGGGACAAAGTCTGCTTAAACGGACAGAAGCTGAAACATTTGAAACCGGGCATGCGTATCTTCCGGACGAAGAACCAGTCCTTAAAGGACAGGGCGGCAGAGAGTCTGAAAAAGAAATCGAAAGAAAATATTAAGGGAAAAATTATAATTTCTCCTGGAAAGTGTGCTAAACTTTTGATAACTTCAGGAGAACTGGAAGTGGAGGTCCCGGGTGCCTTGGCAGAACCGGCCAGGAAACGTCCCCTCTCCAAAGAGGATATTATAAAGCAGATAACCAAAACCGGAGAGAGTGATTTTATCTTTACAGAGCTTGAGGCAGAAATCCATGGAGATATCTTTCTCCCGGTAGCGGCATTGAAGCAGCTGAGAAGAGATGCCTTTGAAAAACTTACAGAGGAGATCCTGAAAAAAAGCCGCAGGAAACCAGCCGCATATTTAATTCCTGATTTGCAGGTAAAACCAGAGATACATGGAATTGAAACTCCCGCTTTAACCATTTCACTGGAAGACCGGTCGCTGCTTCCTGAAGTCCTCACATGGGACAGAGCAGAGAAGATCTATCTGTCTCTTTATGAAGCGGCGGAGGAACCGGAGATTTTATCACGGTGCAGAAGGGCAGGAAAGCAGGTCACGGTTATGCTGCCTCAGATTGTGAGGGAACCGGAGCTTCGGTTCTTGGAACAGTCCTGGGAGCTGCTGTCCGGTCCGGATGTGGATGAAATCTGCGTCCGCAGTTTAGAGGAACTCATATGGCTCAGAGAAAAGCAATGCAGGAAGAATGTACTGGCCGATTATATGGTCTATTGTTACAACCGGGAGGCATACCGGACGCTGAAACAGATATATGGACAGGATATCCGCATGACAATGCCCGCGGAACTGAATTTTGACGAACTGAGGGACCTGTCGTATACAGATGCAGATTTTCTGTTTTACGGACATCTGCCCCTCATGGTTTCGGCGCAGTGCCAGAGAAAAAACAGCACAGGCTGTGACCGGAAGAACTCCTGGATGACATTAAAAGACCGGTATGGAAAAGATTTTTATGTCAAAAATCAATGTAAAGGATGTTTTAATGAAATCTACAACGGAGAGCCTCTGTGGCTTGGATCTGAGATCCGAAAAGTCCGCAGGCTGGCCCCGGGGAATCTGCGCCTTCATTTCACGAAAGAGACAAGAGAGGAAGCTTCTGCAGTCTACAGGGCTTCCTGTGAAATACTTGAGGGAAAGCCGGCAGAGCTTCCATTCCCGAATTTTACAAAAGGACACTTTAAGAGAGGAATATTATAGGTGGTAATATGATTCAAATCATTGCAGTGGCTGCAAAATACCTGATACTGATCATGTGTCTGGTCTATACATTTTCTTGTTTTACCATGTTCCGGCCGAAAAATAAAAAACGGCAGGAGGCACTGCTTGACAATCAGGTCATTTATATGTTTATATTTTTGTTTCTGTGCAATCTGGTCTTGTTTTTAAAGACACTGGAACTGAAAGTTCTGATATTTTTTGCGGCACAGATCGTATTTTTTGAAATCGTCATGATCTTATATCCGAAAATTTATAAGAGGTCATCCAGGCTTCTGATCAACAATATGTGTTTTCTTTTGGGAACCGGATTTGTGATTCTCACAAGGCTTTCTTTTGAACTGGCCATGAAGCAGTTTGCCATTGTAGCCATCGGAGTGCTTGTCACAGGACTGATTCCCCTGATGATGCACAAACTGTCGTTCTGGAGTAAGCTGGGATGGGTCTATGCCATCGGCGGCTTTGCGCTGCTTTCCTCCGTATTTGTTTTCGGGGTCATGAAAAATGGTGCTTATAACTGGGTCCAGTTCGGAAGCCTGGCATTCCAGCCGTCTGAATTTGTCAAGATCATCTTTGTGTTTTTTGCTGCGGCTATGCTGAGCAAGGCAAAAGAATTCAGGGATCTGGTAAAGATCACGGTGATCGCAGGTCTCTATGTCCTGGTTCTTGTGGTGGAAAAGGATCTGGGAGGAGCGCTCCTCTATTTTATGATTTATCTGATGATGCTGTACGTTGCGACTGCCAAGCCGAGTTATCTTCTGGGCGGATTGGGGGCAGGAGCCTTTGCGGCAGTGATCGCCTATCATTTATTCTCTCATGTACAGGTCCGGGTAGCTGTCTGGCAGGACCCGTTTTCCATGATCGAGGGGAGAGGCGCACAGGTATGCCAGTCTCTGTTTGCCATCGGCACCGGCGGCTGGTTTGGGATGGGCCTTACCCAGGGAAGGCCGTTTGATATCCCGGTCCGGGAATCAGATTTTATTTTTTCCGTGATCAGTGAGGAATTCGGTGTGATCTTCGGGATCTGTCTGATCTTCGTACTGATCAGCTGTTTTATCTTGTTTATGGACATTTCCACCAGAAGCCGTACACTGTTCAACAAGCTGCTTTGTCTTGGCTTTGGTGTTTGTTTTATTTTTCAGGTGTTTTTAAGTATCGGCGGAGTGACCAAGTTCATACCATCCACAGGTGTTACCATCCCTCTTGTAAGCTACGGGGGAACATCGGTGCTGAGTACTTTGATTATTTTAAGTGTCATTCAGGGACTGCACATGTTAGCAAATAGTGAGGAAGAAGAAAATGAGCTTATTCAAACGCAGAAAGAAAGCGGAAACGGAGATACCAAAGAAATCTCCCTCTCCAAAAACAGAACGAAGCGCGGGAAGAAAGAAAAAGCACGCCAATAGACAGATCCTTCAGATTACATATATCTTTGTGGGACTGTTTCTTGTGCTGATCGGTTATATCATACATTTTGTCGTCAGAGACAGTCAGAATGTAATCACCGATTCCCATAATTTAAGACTTCAGGAATTAGAGAAATATGTGGTGAGAGGAAAAATCATCAGTGCAAACGGAAAAGTCCTGGCCCAGACCGTCAGCGATGGAGACAGCGAGACAAGGGATTATCCGTATGGACGGATGTTCGCCCATGTGGTAGGGTACAACGCCAAAGGAAAATCCGGCCTGGAATCCAAATGTAATTTTGATCTGCTGAAATCCAATGCAAATCTTTTATCCCAGATCGAGAGTAATCTGAAAGGGGAAAAGAGCATCGGGGATAATGTTTACACTACGCTTGATACAAGGGTACAAAAGGCAGCGTATGATGCGCTGAGCGGAGAAAAAGGAGCGGTGGTGGCCATGGACCCGGAAACCGGAAAAGTGATCGCCATGGTTTCAAAACCGGATTTCCGTCCGGCTCTGGTAAAGGAAAACTGGAAAGAACTGAATACGGATGAAGATGCACTTTTGATCAACAGGGCCACACAGGGGCTGTATCCTCCGGGGTCTACCTTTAAGGTGATCACTGCCCTGGAGTTTATGAGAGAACACAAAGATTATAAAAACTTTACCTATCACTGTACCGGATCTACGACCATCAACAATGTAAAAATCCGCTGCTATGGGGGAACCGCCCATGGAACTGTGGATCTGGAAGGAGCAGTGGAAAAATCGTGCAATACCGCTTTTGTCCATATGGCTTCCCAGCTGAATAAAGGTAAATTTGCTTCCCTCGCAGAGGATATGATGTTTAACTCCAGAATTCCGATTAATCTGGCAGCGGTATCCAGCCGGTTTACGTTTGATGGCAGTTCCAAAGACAGTCAGGTTCCCCAGATTGCCATAGGACAGGGAAGCACATTGATTACACCGCTTCAGAATGCGGCAGTCATGAGTACCATCGTCAATGACGGAGTCATGATGGAACCATACCTTGTGGACAAGGTGAAAAATGTAAACGGAGGGGTGATCAAAGAGACGAAGACGAAAGAGATCGCCAGCCCGCTCAGCGCCGCGGAGTGTAAAAAACTCAGGAAAATGCTCAGGAAAGTTGTGACAAACGGAACAGGTACATCAGCTTACTCTTCAAGATATAAAGTCTATGGAAAAACCGGTTCTGCGGAGTATAACGATGATAAGGATTCCCACGCATGGTTTATCGGCTGTGCGGAGCATAACGGCAGAAAGATCGTCGTAAGCTTGATCGTGGAAGGCGGCGGATCCGGAGGCCGCGTGGCAGCTCCGATTGCAAAAAATGTCTTTGACGCTTATTTCAGGTAAGGAATGGGAAAGCAAAATCCAATGTTGAAATGCATATCCATTAACGTTATAATAATTTCTAGAGAGACCCAAAATAGCGTTGAGGCAGGATGATTGGAGGCCGCGATGACAGAGGCAACAAGCTGTGGAGGTGTCGTAATTTACAGAGGGAAGATATTGCTGTTGTACAAAAGTTACAAGAACAGATATGACGGCTGGGTACTTCCGAAAGGTACAGTTGAAAAAGGGGAAACGCACGAACAAACCGCTTTGCGTGAAGTAAAAGAAGAGACAGATGCCAATGCCCGTATCATCAAATATGTCGGAAAGAGCGAGTATTCCTTTTACTCTTTCCATGAGCAGATCGTAAAAAGTGTTCACTGGTATTTGATGGAGGCAGAAGGGTATCATTCAAAGCCGCAGAAAGAAGAGTTTTTCGTTGACTCTGGGTACTACAAATTTCACGAAGCCTACCACTTGTTAAAGTTCCCGAATGAAAAAGAGATTTTAAAAGAAGCTTACGAAGAGTACAAAAAGCTAAAATCCAAAAATCAATGGGGAATCAGGCAAAGAAGATGAAAAGGAACCGCAGATGGAGATCCGTCTGTGGTTCCTTTTTTTACATAGATCTTAAAGATTTCAAAAAATTATAAAATATATAAAGATTTTGTT
>OAWA01001054.1_pt1 | contig 14672 bp, 22 predicted proteins | sample 1516971 | NCBI WGS metagenome assembly OAWA01 (sample SAMEA2580097, study PRJEB22360) | human gut metagenome | biome: human gut; feature: human-associated habitat; material: faeces | place: Denmark | collected 2008/2010
GCAATTCATCAAAAAACTTTCATTTTAGACTTGACTTTTAATAGTTAGTCTTTCTAAAATGTCAGTTTAGCTACTCAATTCCTTTCATGTAACAGGCCCAGAAGGTTTTTGATTTTTTTCCACTATGATGGCCAAACAAGGGCTTTCTACCTATCGCATTCCAAACTTCAATCGCTGGAATATCGTACTCAGACCATTTAAATACCAATACCCCATCCGTTTTCAAAACCCGCATACATTCTTTGAATCCATCGTGGAGTATAGCAGGCCAATTTTTCTCGACCTTACCGTATTTCTTTGCCATCCAGGAATTTATCCCAACATCTTTCAGATGTGGTGGGTCAAAAACTACGAGTGAAAAGGTATCGTCGTCGAATGGTAGATTTGTAAAATCACACTGAATATCAGGATTCACCAGGCAACTGCGTTCCGACTTTCCGGATCCTGACTTCCAAATTCCATATAATTCCGTCTTTCTTTTGTCACAAAATACAGCGGCCGGATTATTTTTATTAAACCAAATCGTCTTAGACCCGCATGTAACGTCCAATATTTTTTTCTCCACTTATAACACCCCACTAAATCTTAATCTAATTCTTCTACAAAAATATCTTCGTCTCGGTCGGAAAGCGTAAGCTCACCGACCTTTTGAGAACATTGCCAGCACAGTTGTACTGTATCACTTCCCTGCTGTTCCATAGCTTTTTCTATTGCCTCTTCTCTGCTGTCTGCCTCTATTTCCCCAAGGTCTATTACAGTTGTTGCTAGTACAGATACGTTGTATTTCATTCTGCGCCTCCTTAATCTTCCGCTCTGTACGGTTCAGGCAGCGGCATCCAAGCTATCGGCTGACAACTTTGATATGGCCAGTAAGGGTCATTGTATCCATCCGCATAAATATCGAATAATCCTTGCTCAACCTTGTTTCCGTCTGTCACAATGAACCGTCCGTCATTTTTGCAGTATTCCTTCGCATTTGGCAATCGCTCCGATACCGGAATCCACCCCGTCAGCAACTCCCCATCCATAATCTCTTTTGGTGTAAGCCCAGTATCTTCATATTTTTTTAGCGCCCAGTATATTGTCATAGCCTCTTTTCTTACCGCTCTTGCATCTATCACTGTTCGTCTTATTCCACCCTCTATATGTTCGTCCGGAATAGTTAGTCTATCCATATTTCCCACCTCCACAAAATCTTAAGTTACCGTTTTACGGATAAACAATACTCCTGCATTTTTCATAAAGCCCTGGCCATTCATGCGGATTAAAGTTAAATCCGTATGTATCGTGGAACGCATCATTGCTCATCCTAAACCACTCCACACCCATATCTACGGCATCATACTTTGTTGTAGAGCCATCAGACCAGTTGACAAGCAGCATTCCTGATATGACTTTTTGTGAAATTGGTATTTTAAACATCTGACCTGACTGCATCCCATCAAACATTTTCTGCTCCTTCCTTGATCGCTTTGATTCTTGCTTTCAGACTCTGCATCACCCAGTTCTGTACATCTTCTTTTCTCTCAAGAGCCTGCATCACATCCTCATCCCGGGTTCCGTTGCACACAAGATGGTGAATAATAACCTTTTCTGTTTGCCCCTGGCGATGCAGCCTTTTGTTTGCCTGGGTGTATAATTCATAGTTCCAAGTAAGCCCAAACCAGATCACATGATTTCCACCTTGCTGTAAGTTAAGCCCATATGCACAGCTGGCCGGATGGGCCAGAAGGATATCTACTTCTCCTTTGTTCCAGTCATCCTCGTCCTGCGTGGTCTTTAGTTCCCGAATCCGCAGTTTCGACTTTTCAAGGGCTTTCAGTATCCGGGCTTTATCGTGCTGGAAATTGTAAAACACCAATGCCGGCTTTCCCTGCAGGCTCTCGATCAGCTCCATAAAGGCCTCTACTTTGCAGTTATGTACCTCGTGAACTCCGTGATCGTCATCATACAAGGCCCCGTTTGCCAACTGCAGCAACTTGTTGCTTAATGCCGCTGCGCTGGTCACGCTGATCTCTTCCTCCTCCGGAAGCTCTAAGACCATCTTTCTTTCCAATTCCCGATATGCTTTTTCTGCCTTGGCATCCAATACAACCAGAATCTGATGATACGTGACGTCTGGAAGCTGCAGATAATCTTCTGACTTCATGCTGATGCAGATATCTGAGATCTTCTCAAGAATACTTTCTTCTGTTCCTGGCTTGGCTTCATAGCTGTATACCATTCCCGCTGGCCCTCGCTTATCTGGTTGAAAATACCGTTCCCGGAATTGTGTATATCGTTTTCCCAGGCGTTCACCGCCATCCAGCAGGAAGACCTGGGACCACAGATCATTGAGACCATTTGGCGATGGTGTACCGGTCAACTCCACCATGCGGTCGATATGGCTGCTCATGCTGGATAAGGCTTTGAATCTTTTGGCTTTGTGGCTTTTGAAACTGCTGGATTCATCCACCACGACCATGTCAAATGGCCAAGTATTTTTGTAATAGTCCACCAGCCAGCAGACGTTTTCCCGGTTGATAATATAAAGGTCCGCCGGGGTATTTAACGCCCGGATCCGCTTCGCCTGGCTGCCCAATACCGGAGACACCCGTAGGATTTTTGTGTGGTCCCATTTATCTTTTTCTTTTGTCCAGGTACCTTCCGCCACTTTCTTTGGCGCGATGACCAGCACCTTCCGGACTGCGAACCGGTTATACTTTAATTCGCGGATGGCGGTAAGTGTCGTGACAGTTTTCCCAAGGCCTTAACCCATATCCAGAAATAAGCCTAGTTTTCTTACTTCCAGGATTCTGTTAATACAATGTTCCTGATAGGCATGTGGTCTGAATATCATTTAGCCTCACCTCCTTCATGCGGTTGACTTTAATCTTCATCGTCATAAAATTGATACTCCATCAAATATTCTTTTTTGGCTAGACGCGTTTTACATGCTTCTAAAAACACATTTACTTCGTGCAGCCCGTACAACACCTCCGCACACTGCCCAAGCTTTTTCAGGCGCTCGATCTGTACTCTTTGCAGGGCACTTAGTTTTCCGTGTTCCGTCTTCAGCTCTACGAAAATAGGCCTAAGATCTGGTAGGATGATTATCCGATCTGGCACCCCATCGTTCCCGGGGCTTACCCACTTATATGCCCGACCGCCCAGCTTCCTTACTTCGGCTACCAGAATTTTCTCTATCTCTTTCTCCCGCATTTTGGCTTTCTCCTTTCTTCCTACTTCGTCTACACGCGCGTATATGACATATTTCTATTAGGTGATTTAGGTGATATTAGGTATATATTTATTACCTATTTTTTATTTATATAGAAATAAGGTAGTTAAAGTAGTTATATCTCTGTAACCCTGATGTTTTCTAGGTTTGTACTGACTACTTTATCGGCTACTTTATGACTACTTGCGCTACTTTTCCAACTACCTGACTACTTTCTCAATCCCCATAGTAGCCGCCTAAAGTAGTGCGTCTGCGGAACCCTTTTTGACTTCCGTATATCCCAAATTTTCTGGGTGTTTTCACTTTTTCCCATTCTCTCATTCCTGACAATATTCCGTTGATCTCCATGCTGTCCCTTCGGTTCATATACCTGGGATCCCCGCCAAGGCACTCTACATAGATCTCTACCGCACAAGTCTTATCCCGTTTTATCAGGGCTGTACCCTCTGGCAACTTTAGATTTCCATTCAAGTGCATCCTCCGGTCACTGAGTTTCAGGGAATCCCAGTTTTCCGGAATCTCTTTATCCAGGAAGTCCTGGATAAGCCCCTCCTTTCCTGATGTCTCTCTGTGGTCTTCCTGTGCTTCTGCGGCCATCTTTTCTATCTCTTTTGATAAAAACAGCTTCTCTCCAAGCTGCCAGTAGGCATAAGCCTCTGCCCAAATCTGATCCACTTCCCGCGGTAAATCTTCCCACACCGATTTCTTTGCCTTATATATGCCAACATCCACTGGCCAGAATCGACGGTTCCCTGTTGCATCCTTTAAGAACTCACTATCGTTGCTCGTGCCAAAGAATACGCATCGGCGGGGGTATTTTTCCGTCCGGCGCCCATAAGCCGCCCGGTAAATATCATCTGTTTTACTTAAGAACTGCTTTATTACCTGGTTCTCCTGCTTCGTAAATGCGGTCAATTCTCCAACCTCATTGATCCATGTCCCCTGTATAAGTTCTGCTGCTTCTTTTCCCTCAAATGTGGTCAGGCTGTCAGAGAACCACTCTTTTCCCAAAATGGCCAACAGGGTGCTTTTACCAATGCCCTGGGGTCCTACAATGATCGGCATATAATCGAACTTTACGCCCCCGATGACCGCTCGTGCTACCGCGGCACACAAGGATTTTCTCATCACTGCCTGGGTATAGGCGTTATCTTCTGCCCCAAGATAATCCGATAGAAGAGTATCCAGGCGTCTGATTCCGTCCCATTTCAGCCCTTTTAAGTATCGTTTCACATCATTGATTTGATTTTGAGAACTTACAATCAGTAGAGCGTTATCCATCTTCTCTCTTCCTGTAAGCCCATAAAAGGTCTCCATATATCGGTAGAAACCTGCATCATCTACGTCCTTCCATCGGCGCTTCTCGTCTGTTTGGCTCCACGGCAGTTTTCCCAAGACCATGCCGCAGCTGGCAAACTCATCGGTTACAATCTTCCCTTTCAAAAGCGGATCATTTTCCAGCACCAGCACTGCATTGTTGATCGTCTTTTCAAAGCGTCCGTTCCCGTCCTTTGTCATGCTGTAAATCCAGTTCAAATCATCATCGGATACTGGACTTGCATCTTTACTGGAAAAGGCTTCTTTCGCTGCGTCCAGCCTTTCCCTTGCCATTAATCCGGATACCGCTGGATCATCCAGTGCCATGCGGCTCATGGCCATAAATGACGGCAGCTTATTCACTGGCGTGCCTTCCTTTGCTTCGGCATCCTGGTCCCCATACCTATGTAGGCGTACCAGGTCAAAGGCGTTCACCAGGAGCCCGGAACAGGGGTCCGTTGCGTGATGGCTGTATAAGAACAGATCCCCATCGTAGACAATGGCCCCGCCCTGCGTTGTACCGCCGGTATAGGTGTAGCGTCCGGATGCGTCTGTCTCCTCATACATCCCCGGAATAAACTTTTCCATGGCCTGTGTGATGCTGTACGTCCGACAGAATGCCCCGATTACGCCCCGTTTTGTTGTAGGGTCCTCCTGTTTAGCCAGCCGGCGCTTTTCTATTGCTTCACTGCCCGGTACCTGCGGCCACTGGGACACATCCTTCCAATCGCCATACATTTGAAGCAGCCCATCCAGACTGCAGAATGGGTTATCATACACTTCGTAAATGTACTCTCCATCACTGCAGCAACTTGGCCAGTACATCAGCCTTGTCGCCTCAAATGTCGTAGGGTCGCAAAATTCGATTCCAATCAGGGAAGCAAGCTTCCTTGCTGCTGGCTCATATTGGTCCGCTGTTGCTGTGGTATCCAACGGGATCACGACCCGAAGCCTTGGTGCAAATCCCGTGTGTTTTCGCGTACTGTAGACCACCGCCGCACATCCAAGACCGGATACCCGCTTTAAGAGATCTTCAGTCCCGCCTGCTTGAATATGATCAAGATCCAAGGTCACCAGGTCTCTTCCTTCCACATAGGCGGCTTTTCGGCGGTCATTCTGGAAAGTCCCCCCGACGAACCCTCCAACATCTTTTAAGTCCGCCTGCTTTGTCTTTGAAAAAGCCAGGTATTGGTCATAGGTCTCGCTGCTTCGTATCGGGGTTTTTAACTTTTCTACAAACTCAGACCAGAGAATGGAGCTTTTTGGCCAGTGTGTGGCCTTGCGGCTGCCGGCCGTACTGATGTATATCGCTCTGTTATTCTCCATACGTTTCCCCCCTAATCCTTCATATAATATTGGCCTTCAAAGCCTGCACCTTTCAAGATCAGCCCCGGTGCCCAGGGAATTGTTTCCGCCATCAGACCACAGATCTCATCCACCGTCACATCTATCGGGGCATCTATGATCACTTCATCATGGACATGGAACACTACCTGCAGACCCTTGGCAGCAATCCTCTTCAAAGTTTCTGCCAGGCAGTCTCTGGCGATCGCCTGCACGATGTTCTCCGTCATTTTCCCGCCATAAGTGCTTGTGACTTCCCATTTTCTTGTGTTCTGGCCGACGTTGTAGTAATGGATCGCCATCCGTCCAAACTGGTTCTCTTGTAAGAATGGCCTCGGATAAAACAGTTTTCGGCCACTTGGCAGCTGTACCGTCAGAAAACACTGCCCATAGATCACGTCTCCTTCCAGCGCAAAGATCAGTCCGTTGATTGCCTGCGGCCGCGCCGTCTGCATCACAGAAAGAGCTGTCTGTTCCACGGCGTACCATAAGTCACATATCCGCTTATTTGCCCCTCTCCATCTCTGCACGATGTCTGGAAGCTCATCTTCCGAAAGTCCCATGTTTAGGGCTCCCATGGCGATCAAAGCGTTGGTTCCTCCCTGGTACCCAAGGGCTAAAGTAGCAACCTTTCCTTTCTGCCTAAGACTATATTCTGGATTTCCTTTCTTGATCTTCTCTACCGGCACATGGAACATCTGTGATGCCGTTGCCTCATAGATCCTGCCGTGAGTCGCAAAAACTTCATTGACCCACTGTTCTCCGGCCAGCCAGGCAATCACTCGGGCCTCGATCGCAGAAAAGTCTGCGACTACGAACTTATGCCCATCCGATGGAATAAAAGCCGTCCGAATCAGCTGAGACAGTGTATCCGGTACATTCCCATAGATCATTTTCAGCCCTTCATAGTTTTTCTGTTTTACAATCTTCCTCGCTTCGTCCAAGGTTTTTAAATAATTCCTTGGGAGGTTTTGCATCTGCACCATGCGACCTGAATTTCCGGTTACCCAAACTCGCCCTTTTCTCCGAACCAAAAAGAAACCTGTTGACGTTTCAGCACAAAATACTTTGCCTGTAAAGTTTGTTATGACTGGCTTTGATTTAATTTCATGGCAATTTTTTGGTGTGAGCCAAATATCTACTACATAAGAATTTTTCCAATTCGTATGTTCAGACGAACGATTCTTTGTTTTCATAAGCGCTGATCTCCCGCTGATGTGAGCAAATGCTTGGATCATATCAGCATTCTTCTTATTACACGTTGTGTACTGAATGCTATTTGCTGCGCTTCTATATCCATCCCAATACACTAATTCATCAAAAAATACATCTGCGCTTTCATCAAAAAGCCACGGCCCAAAGGTTTTATCTTGGAACATACGGAGCCATAAAGGAAGATGTCTAGTGTAAATCAGAAAACAATACGTTTGTTTTGTGTTTACCGAAAAAGTAAAAGGAATATCGGCGGCACGTAAAAGCGACTTGCAGCGTTCCATTTTTCTTGCTTTTCTAAAATGAAATCGTAGGTTTCCCTCACTCGTGTAATGCCCATCTGCTTGGGTCATAACTAAAATCCTCAAATTGCAATGTTCCATTCCGGACAAGGTTCTGCGGTATCCCGTAAAGGGTATACTCGGTCGATAAGCTGACATATTTTCTACCGTATCAGTTAACCATTCCCCTCCGTATTTCCGCTTTACATACATTCGATGATCCGGAGTGCTTTTTTGCGCAATCCTTTTATCCTCGTACTCATATAATTTTCCATCGTAGTCAAAAGATAATGCTTTAGCCGTCTGAAAAGATACAGTTTCTCCAAGTGGATTCCAGCAGGCAATTCTTCCTCCTTGCCATCGTTCTAAACTCATCCATCCAGATTCAGCCAATATCTCGTGGTCCCCTGTCAAACACCACCTGCCGGTACGATTGGCCCCATAATATTGAGTCAGTCCCCGCACCCGGTGATCCGCGCCTTTGGCCGTATCCATGGCCACATATTTCTTGATGGAAGTCTTGCCAAGCTGCTGGCGGATCTGTAATACCCTTTTTACTGTTTCCGGGATCCCTTCTTGTTCCAAGGTCTCCGTAACTGTTGCTTTCTGTAAGTTTGGAAGACCTACACCGTTCTCAGCCAACCATGGAAGCAGCTGTGCTGTACTGTTCGGATTATCCAATCCTGTGATGGATTGTGCTTCTTCAATCAATGGTTCTTTACTGGCATTATCTATTGCAAGCGCGCCAACAATGAGATCCATATCCACCTTGACCCCAAAAGCATTCATAAGGACATCCATCTGCCAAAGCTGTACCTCATCCTCTGGCATCGGGAACTGTCGCAGCCTTCTCAAAATCTCATGCTCCGTCACCACATCCTGCTTACAGTAGTCTTTAAATAGTGCCCATTTCTCCGGAGCATGCTTTGGCAGGTTCCAAGTGCGGCCCCCATTGCTTTTTGTAGGCTTACAGGGCACACAGAAATACCGGATCAATGCCTTTCCCGTTGACAGCTTTTGTTTATCTTGCGGCAGTCCAATGGCCTTTCCAGTGGCTTCAAGCCCTGCGGTATACCCACAGTACAGGCCATGTACCATCGTACAGCGCCACTGTTCCAATGGGGTTTCATATCCCGCCTGGTTTAAGCAGTACCATTCAAATGCGGCATTGTAGGCATGCTTTATCACTCCAGGGTCCTTGAGATCATTTTGCAGCCATACCGGGATCTGTTCCCCCATCGCAAGGTCTATGATCTCAACCGGCTGGTTCCCAATCTGGTACGCGAACAAAAGGACCCCAAAGTCTTCCGACTGGGCGTACTTATATAGCCCTGCTTTCCCGATATCCACACTTGATTTTGTTTCAATATCTATACCTATGTGTTGTTTCTTCATGTTCATGGCCCCCTAGAATACTAGAGGGGCGAAAAGCCCCTCTCTGTTTAATATGGCATCCCAGTGATCGGGTTGATCCCTCCTGCCGGCTGTGCGGATCCGAAAGCCTGTGCTGCCGTTGGCGCACTTCCTCCCAGGGACTCCCCGTCTCTGGTCTTCATGACCGGTCCAAGCCCGCAGCCGATCCCTTTCTTTCCTCCAAAAGAATATGGGAAGAAGGTCACGTTTACCATGCCATACATCCCACTATAAACCTCTGACTGGTTCATGATCGGGTTCCGGTTACTGTCAACGACTTCCGGTGGATAATCTACTTTTGCGCTGGCGGTAAATACCCAGTGGCCTTTACACTCTGGTCCAAAGGCCATGCCATCGGATGGACGAACACCATCTCCATCATGGACCGGTGTCGGCACCATTGGCGGGCACTGTCCATTCCACTTCTCACTGACACCCCTCTGTTTAGCGGCTTCAATAGCTGCATTGATCCGGTTCATGGTGTCGGTATCCGTCTTTGGGACTAAAATGGTGCAGCTGTATTTCTCCTCCTGCCCCTGCATCGCTGCATAGGGCTTAAATAAATGTACATACGAAAATCTTACTTCTCCAGTGGTTACGTTTGTTAATTCGTTCATAGCAATGATCCTTTCTATTCTCTCAATTTGTTTTTGTTCGTTGTAAACTATATAATCCTCAAAGTCTTCGAAATAACTCATGCCTTAAAAGCCTCTTTTGCGGTCACTTTGTTTGTGATTGCTTCTCTTTTATCCGACTCTTTTACCAGTGCTGGTTTCCCTGGCTTTTTCACGATGTAATCACCCACGGCATCGGCAAAATCCTTTTTCCCTATCATCTTTTCTATTTGGGCAAGGGTCAGCGGTTTCTTCTCCCACAGCATTGGTTCTTCTGTGATACCAGATTTAAGAAGCTTTTCAAATGCCTGGTCCATATCGGTCCATTCGCGGGAGCCTCTGCCTTCGACAGCTTTCCAGCCTGGTACTTCTTTCCCCGCAAGGCATTCTGAAAGTGCCCAATCTTGAAGGTCTTTCTGGTATTTCACAACATCCTCTAAAGCTTGCAGTCGTTTCCCGGCCTCCTCGGCAGTGATAAGTGGTGGCAGTTCCCCGACCGGAAATGCCTGCTTTACATTTCGATCCGATCTGGCCCGGCACTGTTTTCTTGCCCGGCAGAACCTGCAGGTGCTCTCCGTAGGGAAAAAGTCTCCCTCCCCATCCCAGGCAAGAACCGCTTTTTTCTTTACATACTCACCCCAGGCAATAAGATCTGTAAGGGAAGTTTCCCACTCGGAAATGCTGTTAAGCCTTGGCTGTACTGCCGTGAGTTTGATCGTATCTACCGGGTATAGCACCTTGTAGGCTTCATAGGCCCCAAGAGCATACAACGCCAGCTGTGGATTCCCTTCTGCGACCACCGGGACACCTTTCCCATACTTGAAGTCAATGATATGTATCGTACCGGCGCTGATCAGGATGCAGTCGGCTGTTCCAAAACCATCTTTCGCATAGGCACTATAATCCACTTCTTTTTCGATTGCCACATAAGGCGTTGATTTCAAAGACAGGGCAACTGACTTGATATAATCCAGATATTCATCTGTATAACCAAGCATTTCATCCTTCCAAAGTTCCTGCTCTTTCAGCTTTTTAATAAAGTTGTTCAGCTTTCGTTTTCCAAAATCGGATGTATAAAAATAGTTCCTTACTTTTGCTTCCGCAAGCTCGTGAGCCAGTGTCCCCTCTGCTGCAGGTTCCGATGTGGTATCCGGAAACTGTTCTTCTAGTCTCGCGCTGGGCGTACAGTAAAGCCAACGGTGAGCGCTGGAAGCACTCAAAAGAGCGTGCTGCCTTTCCTTATGCTTCTTCATATCTGTGCCCCCAGTCCTCTCAGCGCCGTGGCAAAGGATCCATACTGTTCCTGAGGTAGCGCGGGCAATGCCTCTACGTCAAACTGTTTTAAGAGACCTTGTAAGTCTGCCTGCCTTCCGGAATCCATCAACGTCATGCCGGCTCTTGCCAGATCATCCAGGGTATAGGTCTGTTGACTGGTCGGTACTGCCGCCGGTGTTGGTTTCTGTGGTTCTGCGGGTACTACCGGCTCAGGATCTGGTTGTGGGGCTGGCTGCTGTGTTGGCGCCGTCTGTTCCACTGGATCCGCCTGTGGTGCTTCCGATGTCCCTGTCTGTACTGCTGTCTGTTTTGACATGGCTCCGGCCAGTGCAAAGATAGCGTCTGCCAGATGATCCAAACCTGTAATTTTAATTTCCAACATTTATTTTTCCTCCTTCAAACAAAATGATTTTTTCTGTTCCTAATGCGTATCCATACTCTATACATGCCCCTTTTGAAGTCTCCCACCCAGACAATAAATAGATGGCGTCTGCCATATCCACCATGGTCAGGCAAAGCTTCATGTATTCATCATGCGTTGTACTCGCCGGCAGTGAGCCAGTTACTCTTACCGGATTAATCACTTCCCATCCGCCATCCTTAAGGTCAATTTCTGCATCTATAAAACTGTTCTCATAGTCCGGATTATTCGTGATCGGACCTGCAATATATGCTTTCATGCGTCCTCCTTTTTCTTGATTGGGATTCCTAAGATCCTTAATATTGTGTCCTTGTCAAGATTCGGATCATTATGATAAAGACTCCTGACAACTCCAACTCGTTCACATACAGATGCGAACTCATCATAAATATCCAGAGATATCAACACTTTGTTTTCTTTCATTTCTGTCCTTTCTGTGCTACAATGACACTGTAAATGTATTTCATTTATTTGTTCTTGCCTTGCCAGGGCTGCCACCCTGCAGGGCATTTTTCTTTTCTAAGCGATCCAATCCTTTCATGATCCCTCTTATGACGTATTTCTCCTGTAAATACGGAACCAGGATCTCCTCTCTGAGTGCTGCAAGCATTACCTGCGCATCTTTTTTATCTGCCATTTGCCTCACCTTCTTTCTGAATTGATTATTTTCGTAGACTATGGTAAAATCTAGTCGAAAGGATGTGTATAATATGAAAAAATGCTTTATTATTTGTCCTATCGGCGAAAATGGTTCTTCTATAAGAGATAGATCTGACAAACTCTTCAAACACGTAATTAAGCCAGTTTGTAAAAAACACGATTTTGAACCGTACCGAGTAGATCAATCTAGCCAAAATGGATCTATTACAGAAGAAATCATGGATTATCTCAACAATGCGGAACTTGTAATTGCCGATTTAACAGATCATAATCCAAACGCTTTTTACGAAATAGGTTATAGATCCGCCTTAAAAAAGCCAATCATTCATTTAAAAGCAAAGTCTGAATTAATCCCATTTGACATTAAAGATATAAGAGCTTTTGATTATGATATAACTGATCTTGACTCAGTCGATGAATTGAAAGAACGTCTATCACAAACAATTTCTACTATTTCTTTTGATATAGAATCTTCTACAAGTCAAAATATCGAAGATGAAAAGACGCAAGATTTCAATCTGAATATTTTTAAAGAACTATATAAAATTCAGGATTCTCTTAAAGAAATCAAACAGTCTATCTTAATTAACAATAATTCTGCTGTAGAAGTCCTAGCTGATAAATTATCTAGTTCATCTAAGAAAACACCTGAAGAAGTTTTAATTGAATCAATGATTCCTATTTTAGTAAATGATCCAGACAAATTAGAAAACTTATTAAAACTCTCCGGTCAAATTATTGATGAATAAACTCTTTTTTTACATCGTGATATAAAATATCTAAATAATCTTCTACTAGGCCCTTATTTAATTTTGGAGAAACGTTTTCAATTTTTATTTCAATAGAAAATGTTTCTCCTTTTTTTTCAAATTGCAATTTCTTTTGAAGTGTAATATTAATACTTTCTTTCATGATTCTCCTCCTTCTATATTCAATATTTCCACGCTACCCCTGCCATCCAAAACAGTACCGCTAAAGCTTTATAATCAATCAGCGCCAAAATGCATCCCAAAAGAAACATCACTTTTGATATGTAGTTTTCTGCTTTACCCCGCATTACTTACCTTCTTTCCAAAAACCGCTTGTTTCATCTTAGAAACGGATTCAATTTTTTCATCAAACTGGCTCATTGGGATTCTTACCAATGTTCCGAGTCTCACAGCCTCTATCTCGCCTCTTTTGATTAAATTACCTACATGCTGCGACGTGCATCCCATAATTTCAGCAAGCTGTGCAGGTGTTTTATATTGCTCTGCTTTTTTTGCCTCTCTGAGTTCCTGCACTTCTTTTTCTAACTGTTCAATTCTTTCCTCAAGATATGGCATTTCCTATCGCCCCCTAATTTTATGGTTTAATTTTTCATTGCTTTTTCCAAACATCCGTTCTATAATTCTTTTATCGAACAAAAGTTTGTATTAATCTTTTTTGAATAAACTTTCAAGAGACTGTTTTGGAGATAATATTTTCCTGATCAACAGACATTCTGACCAAGTAAAGTCTGACTCTCCTTTAAGTTTATTTCTAAGAGTTTTTTCAGACATTTTAACCTTTTCTGCAAATGCTTCAAGAGTGTATCCTTCTCTCTTGATTATGTTTCTAAGTGTGTAGTACATAATCGCCCTCCTTTCTACCGTCAACGGTTGATCTATTTACAGAATATACTCTTTAACGGTAAATGTCAACTGTTTTTCAGAATCTATTTACCTTTAACGGTAAAATTATATTGACTTTTTTGCATTTTAGCGGTAAAATACTACCATAAACGGGAAGGAGGATAAACGCATGGGGTTAGAAAAAATCGTAGAATATAAGAAAAAGTTAGGACTCACAACTGAAGAATTATCAGCAAAATCCGGCGTTCCAATTGGCACGTTGAACAAAATTTTGAGCGGACAGACGAAGGACCCTAAACTTGAAACTCTTAAGTCCATAGCACGGGTGTTGGGATGCACCTTAGATGCTTTTGACGATATAGAAAAGGAAGAGCAACCTTATAATGATGTAGAAAGACTAATCGCAAGGAACGGCCGTAAGATGACTGAGGCACAGAAATTACGACTTATACAACTTTTGTCCGAAATAGAAGATGATTTAGATGAAAAGGACTGATTTGCTTGAATTACGATTTTATAAGAGAAAAGATACTCGATGTCTATCAAGAGCAGGACATAAACACATTTCCGATAGACTGCTTTGAACTGATGGAAATCTACGGGTTTAAGATTAGAACATACGAGTTTCTAAGCAGAATGAACGAAGAGGCATACAGAATGTGTATGTACTACTCGCCAGATGCTTTCTTAGATAAGAAAAAAAATATTGTGTATTACAATGAAAATTCTGTGATCGGACGAGTACGTTTTTCCATGATGCATGAACTTGGACATAAGCTTTTAGACCATAAGAAAGAAAGTAAAGAGAATGAGGACCAGGCGAATTATTTTGCAAGTCACATTCTTGCCCCGCGGGTTGCTGTCCACTATGCAAAATGCCAAAATGCGGCTGATATAGCAATGGTATTTGATACAAGCCTACAGGCATCAGATGTAATTTTGCAAGACTATCAAGAATGGTATAAAAGGAGCGCTTTCCACATTGACTACATAGACTGGTCGATATACCGACAATTTAAAAAAGGAGACAAGTTTATTTTTAGTATAAAAACTTGTAGAGAGTGTGGCCGTGAGATTATAAATTCAAAAGAGTTATTATGTCCATGTTGCCAGTCTAAAAAATATCGAAAAATAATACAGGATGATAATGAAAGAAAGCTTATTATTTACGAAGAGAGGATGCTTGATAGTATTTAAAGAGGCTATTAATACACTTATAGAGGGATGTAACTTTTAATTTTAATAAGTTCTCGGAACTAGATAAATCTAATTCCAACGCAGATTGAAAATTGAATATTGGCA
>OAWA01001056.1_pt1 | contig 14642 bp, 18 predicted proteins | sample 1516971 | NCBI WGS metagenome assembly OAWA01 (sample SAMEA2580097, study PRJEB22360) | human gut metagenome | biome: human gut; feature: human-associated habitat; material: faeces | place: Denmark | collected 2008/2010
TTATATGTCATAAAATGGATTTGTCTTTTCTTGGCTTTCATAAATCTTGACACCCATATCAAAAGAACGAAGCTTGTCAGCAACTAATCCAATAAAAGCATGTTCAATATAGTGACCAGGGTCTATTCCTAATAAACCAGCTGAAAGCATATCATGACCAACATGATAATAAATATCTCCTGTTATGTAAATATCTGCCTTTTTTTCCAAAGCTTTAGGCCATAATTTTCCACCTGAACCGCCACAAATTGCAATTCTTCCAATTTTTTGAGTCAAATTATGGTCATAAGTGATAAGACGTAATCTATCTAACCCAAATGATGCTTTCACTTTTTCTGTCAGCACTGATAATTCTGTCAGTTCAATATTTCCAACACGGCCCAATCCTTCTTCGTCATCTAGCACTTCAATATCAGTCATTCCAAGTAACTGACTGAAATAATCATTTAAACCACCAGTAACCACATCAATATTTGTATGGCTGGTATAAACAGCAATTTCAGCTCGCGCCAAGTCCAAAACTAATTTTTCCTGATCATTCATTGAAGTCAATGCAGAAAGGGGGCGGAAAATCAAAGGATGTTTAGCAATAATCAGATTCACACCCAGCGCTTTTGCTTCTGCCACTGTTTGCTCACGAATATCCAAGGTTACCAAAACTTTTGTTAGTTCATCGTTTGGGTTCCCAACTTGTAAGCCTACAGAATCACCTTCAACAGCTAATTCTTTGGGGCAAAATTTTTCGTATTCAAGCATAAAATCAGAAATTTTCATCGAAGCACTTCCTCAATTCTCGCAATTTGATTTAAAACCTCTTGACGTTTTTCGGCTTGTTCTTCAGGCAAACGAGCAATAATTTTATTCAAAGTATTTAATTCCTTTTGCCATTTTTGTTGAAAAACAGTTGATTTTTCTTTAGATAAAAAAGGGCCAAATGTTAAATCATTTACTGACAACTTTTCTGTCATTAATTTTGAGAGTGGTTCGGCAACAATAATCTCGTAAAACTTACCAGCCTCCAATAAAATCTCTTCTTTTTTAATGACAAATTGATGATTCACTAACCACTGACGGAGGCTTTCCTCATGATTATTAGGCTGCAAAATCAAACGTTTAACATGGCCTAACTTTTCTTTACCTGCCTCTAAAATTTCGGAAATTAATATTCCTCCCATACCAGCAATCACGATTGTATCAATCTTGTCAGTATTTTCAATAGCACCTAAGCCATTGGCCAATCGAACCTCAATCCGATCACTTAAATCAGCTTCTGATACATGATTTTTAGCAATTTCAAAAGGCCCTTTAACCACTTCTCCCGCTACCGCAAAATCAATCACCAATTTTTGCATCAAATAAGTTGGTAAATAAGCATGGTCTGAGCCAATATCAGCAAGTCTTGCTCCATTATCAACATAATCAGCTACTGCTTTCAAACGTTTTGAAAGTTTAATTTCATTCATTTTTTAAATATTTCTTTCCAAATTTACAATAATCTAAAATAGGACAGTCTGCACATTTCGGCTTTTTGGCTGTACAATGATAACGCCCAAAGAAAATGAGATGGTGATGTGCTTGTACCCATTTTTCTTGCGGAATCAGCTTCATCAACTTTTCTTCAACTTCTAAAACTGTTGCTTTTTGGGGAACGATATCCAAACGTTTAGAAACTCGTTCAACATGTGTATCAACCGCAATCCCCGGAATTCCGTAGGCTTCTGCTAAAACAACATTTGCTGTTTTTCGACCCACCCCCGGTAAAGTTTGTAAAACCTTTTTATCCTTTGGCAAATCAGGCAAAAGGTCCCCAAAGTTGGTCACTAACATCTGTGATGTCCGTAAAATATTTTTAGCTTTAGTCTTGTAAAGACCAATTGTCCGAATCAGCTTCTCAATTTCTTCCACTTTTGCCTGTGACATTGTTTGTGCATCTGGAAAAGCCGCAAAAAGAGCCGGCGTCGCCTTATTAACTCCTTTGTCAGTTGCTTGGGCAGATAAAATTGTCGCAATCAATAGTTGAAAAGGAGTTTCCCACTCTAATTCTCCGTGAGCTTGCGGGAACATGTCTTCAATAATTTCTAAAGCTTCAAGATATCTTTTTTTACTTAACATCGTGCACGTCCATTATCTCTATTAACTATTCCATGGTCCATCCAAAGGAATATAAAAATCTTCTTGTGGTTTCTTTCTCTTAGCTTCTTCGCGTTCCATTTGTCGACTCTCAATCGCTTGAAGAGAATTCACCCCATCATTTTTCCAATTTCGTAAAATAGCTTTAATGTAATTTAAAGATACCTTACGATTGAGGACTGCTTCACGCAAAGCTTGTTTAATCAACGAAAAGTCATAACCATCTTCAAACAGCCAAGCTCTCAATTCTTCCATTTGTACAGGAGAAATCATGCCCATTTCTGCTTCAAACATGCTAACTAATTCTTTAAGCTGCCCCTCTTCTTGAACTTTTTCATTCTCTGGAGTTGAACTCGCAACAGCACCACCCAAAATTTCATCTAAGTGCTTAAAGGCCGGGCTAATATCAAAGAAAGTTTCCATTTCTCCATCAATTTCAATTAGAGTCACCTTCATTGCTCCAAATTTGGACAGATTATCAATGGCCTGATTGACCTCCGATAATTTTTTACCTGTTTTTTCAGCAATTTCACTAGGTGCAATATCTTGATTTTCAAAAAAGTATAACCAAATCAAAAAATCAAAAGCAGAAGGGAAAAGCTTACTAAAATGTGCTAAAATCACATTTGGTAAGACAAGATGCCCTTTGCTATATTCATCGTAATAATTCATAGAACTATTATAGCATATCGCGTCATTATGGTTCAATGAACTTCACATAAAAACTGCTTAAATCAGTTAAACTTTAGAAAATTTTTAATCAATTATTTTATACTATTAAATTTCAGGCCTTAATTTCCTAAAGTAATTATTTTCTTCAATTACATTTTTGTAAGAAATTAGCAAGCAAATCCTTGATATACTATACTTATAAACAAAAGGACATTTGAAAGGAAATAAACAATGAAAACACAAACAGAAAAAATTACTCAAAAAGTAGAAAATGAAAAATCAATCAAAGATAATTTAGAAATTATCCACTCATTTAATGACTTACTCTACAACGGTTCTTTATATTGATGTAAAGTAACACAAAAAAGGACCTATGAAAATTAATTTCTTAGGTCTTTTTTTTATTATTTCGCTTGATAGACTATTTTTCCATCACATATTGTATATTTGACTTGCCCTTGAACTTTCTGTTTAATAAATGGAGAATTGGTCGCTTTGGAGTCAAATGTTTCACCGACCTGATACTGGTTTTCAGCGTCAAAAATGACGAGGTCAGCTGGTCCATTTTCTGCGAGGTAACCTGCATCAAAATTATAAAGTTTAGCTGGATTAACGGTCATTTTTGTCAGTAATTCACTGAGTGTCAAATGGCCTTTTGCGACTAAGTTTGTCAAGCCAAGTTGCAATGAAGTTTCTAATCCAATCATTCCTGAAGGTGCCTTATCAAGGCTGACATTTTTCTCTTCATGAGTATGTGGAGCATGGTCTGTGGCGATGACATCAATCGTTCCATCTTTCAATCCCTCAATTATTTTACCGATATCAGCAGTTCTACGCAATGGTGGGTTGAGTTTAGCATTGGTCCCCTGCTCAAAAATCATTTGTTCTGTAATCGAAAAATGTTGTGGAGTCACTTCTGCTGTGATTTTTGCTCCTAACTTTTTGGCAAATCGCACCACTTCAACAGATTCTCCAGCTGATAAATGTTGAATGTGCAAGCGAGCGCCTGTTTCGTAAGCAATCATAGTATCACGCGCCATCATGCTGTATTCTGAAACAGTCGGTGCCCCTGTGAAGCCACATTTATGAGCCACTTCGCCATCATTCACTCCTAAAGTTCCAATCAAATTTGGATCTTCTTCATGAATTGAAATCAGGCTGTCAGTTAATTTCGCTTTTTGCAGAGCTTTACGTAAAACGCCAGCATCTGTCAGTGGAATACCATCATCAGAAAAGCCGATTGCTCCTGCTTTAATGAGTTCATCAAAATCTGTTAAATGTTCTCCATCAAAATCTTGCGTAATTGACCCAACTGTATCAATCTTAATATCTTCTTTGTCAGCAATTTCTAAAGTTTCTGTCAGTACTTTTGGCGTAGATAAAATAGGTTTTGTATTTGCCATCATAACTACTCTTGTAAAACCACCAGCCGCAGCTGATTTTGCACCGCTATGAATCGTTTCTTTATGTGTTTGTCCTGGTTCACGAAAATGAACATGAACATCAATTAAACCAGGGGCAACGACTAATCCCCTTGCATCAACAATTTCTGCATTTTCTACTGACAAATTTAAGCCGATTTTTACTATCTTGTCATTTTCAATCAGAATATCTAACACTTCATCTCGATTTGATTTGGGGTCAACAAGTCGTCCATTTTTAATTAATAAAGTCATTTTCTTCCTTTCATAAATTACTGACAGAACAATCAGCTTTGCTGACTTGTTCATTTATCCTCCGATTCAATGTCTCCCTTTGGTCGCATTGAACTGACAGAACAATCAGCTTTGCTGACTTGTTCATTTATCCTCCGATTCAATGTCTCCTTTTGGTCGCATTGAACTGACAGCTATTCCAGAACCTAATTATTTACTGACAGGCTTTTTGAATTTCTGTCAGTAAATTAATCTTGCCAAGTTTCTTGATTTTCTTTGAACTTTTTAAGTAATTCTAATTCTTCTTTTGTCACATAACCCGTTTCTTTAGCAATTTCAATCAACTCAGAATAAGTTGTCAATGTGGCTAATTTAACACCAGCCTCAGCAAATTTACTGTTCGCTTTTTCTAAAATTGCAACCACACCAAGCACGTCAGCACCTTCACGTTCTGCGGCTGTAACAGCTTCTAAAACTGAACCACCAGTCGAAATCAAATCTTCAACCACAACCATTTTTTGGCCTTTTGCCACACGTCCCTCAACCTGATTGCCTGCTCCATGGTCTTTGGGTTTGCTACGAATATAAGCAAATGGTAATTTAAGATAGTCAGCAATAATTGCACCATGAGGAATTCCTGCTGTAGCAGTTCCTGCAATGACTTCAACTTCTGGAAATTCCGCTTTAATCAATTCTGCAAAAGCACCTTCGATTTGGCTTCTAACTTCCGGATAAGCTAAGGTCACCCGATTATCAGTATATATTGGCGACTTAATTCCTGAAGCCCAAGTAAAAGGTTGACTTGGTGAAAGACTGACCGCTTTAATTTCTAATAAATCTGCAGCAATGGCTTTTGATATTGACATAATTTCTCCTTCTAGTTTACTGACAGAACCATCAGCAAAGCTGACAGTTCATTTTTCTACCGATTCAATAATTCCCTTTGGTCATATTGAACTGACAGAACTACCGTAGAGAGCATGGATAACGTGCAACCCAATCCTGGTAGTTGTCAGCAATAAAAAACACTTGCCAAGAATCCTAGCAAGTGTAAAAAGTATCAAAACAAATTCACTTTTACTGACAGAAAATCCTGTCAGTAAAAATAGAATCAATTTTTCCTGATTTCAACCTTGCTAGCCTCTCTGGACTAGTTTAAAAGTTATATTGTTTATTAGTTTAACAAACTTGAGCCAGATTTGCAAGTCTTATTTTTTCGACTTATGATAATTGGAATCAAAAAACATTGTAATAATATTAAATGCAACCATAGACAAACCAACCCATTTCATTCTATTATCAGCCGAATAGTTTGTATAAACATACCAAGACAAAACCATAAAAAGAAATCTTAAGATAGCATCTGCTAAAAATATAAATTTTTTCATTAAATTTCCTCATTGATTGAAAGCAAATTCTACGCCCATAAGCTCTTTTCTCTTTTTTTTATTTAGATTTCCTATAAGCTTTAATTGCTTCTGGTATGATAATAGGAAGCAGAACAGCAATATAAAATATTTTGATGAAAGAAAAATATACTTATGCTTGCACTTATTACAAGCACTCCTTTAAAAATTGGTAAAATTCTTTTCATAGCTAAACCTCCAAATGCTTATTGGAATTGAACCATTTCTATCAACCCCCAGCCCTAACCCCTATCATTTATTTCTATGATAAGACTTAAAATGCTAAGAATTACTGCAATACTTGCAAAAATATATTTAAGTATGCTAAGGCCATTTGGAAAAATAAAAATTAAAACACCGAGTATTACGGCAGATATACTACTCAGATATTGTACGATTCTTATACTCTTTTTAGTAATCATTGTCATTCACCCCCCCAGACTCCTCCACTGAAATCTTAGTTATTTTCTCAAACTCTTATCAAAGAAAGTTGAAACTAAAACAAACAGTGCAATTACAAACCCTAAAATATAACCAATGCTCCATTTCTCGGAATTGTTAATTAGAATAGCACCACCTAAAAATAAAATTGTACGAACGAGAGCTATAGCAACAAATCTTTTCTTGTTATTATTTTTCATCATAAACCTCCTTCATTGCCATCCCCAGTTAGTTGGAATAAGTCCCCAGTCAATCCAGATTCCTCCATTAACACTTGACATCCAACCGCAAGCTGCAGCGGCTGATGCTGCCAATTTAACCACCCAAGTCGTTGGCATCCAAACGTCGCAATTGAAACAGATGTAGGACCATACTTCAAAATTCTATTTACATCATTTTTACTTAAAAACAAACGCACACCATACCAGTGAAATTCAACTTTTGTTACTCCTACATGTTTAGTAGCCATAGAAGTAGCAGAATTCTTCAAAGTCGTTGGGTTTTCAGCTAAAATAATGGAATTTCCTTTTTGGACAACCTTAACATCAATATCAGATTTTTCGATTTTTTGAGCTCCAACGATAAGTTGTTGATTTGCAATTTTAACTGATTCATTTAATTTATTTATTTCTTCACCACTTGTATTTTGAGGTAACGCATTATGATTTACAACATATTTCCCATTTAAAAGAGATATAGCATTATCAAAACGATTGATAAAGTATTGATTAATTTAACCATTATTCGTCGTTGGCGTAGTTGGTTGGCTTACTGCCAACAAGTCAATATCACCAGAATAGTTTGAAACTTGATTTACATTTTTAGCTTCGAGTTTTTGTGATGAGACCTTATTGTGTGCAGATTGGGCAAGCCCAAGACTTCCACCCGTTACGAGTAAAATTGTTAGACTTGAAAATACTAGATTATTTTTTAAATGTGACATATTTTTTCTCCTTTTTGAGATGCGATGCAAATCAATAGAGATTTTGCATCATTGCTACGGTGACATTTCTTCTTTCAAGATTTTTACCCCTCCTTTTACCATTCTGAGTGAGCGACACTCAAGATTCATGAATCATTTTCTAAAATGATTATATCAAATCAAACTGCCCCAAAAGGCCTTTTCCGAAATCTCGGAAAAATTTTTTATAAAAAATAAAAAGGGAACTCAAATCCCTTTTATATCCCACTAGTTTTTTACAGATTCATCAAATATTTTTTGATAATAAGCCTTCATCTCTGGCAAACCCAATTCATCAAAAAGACGGATAGAACTCTCCATTTTAGCTTTCCCATCGACAGTTTTGTCAGATTTATAAAGCAATAAACCAAGAGTAAAGCGAGACATATTACGGCAAAATAAATCCTTTTTATAAGGTATTAAAGCAATATTAACATCTTCCAAGAGTTTTTGAGCAATGGAATATTTATTCTCACTAATATACTTTACAGCTGCTCGGCAAACAATTTGGACAATTTTTTCCCGATATTTTTTAACTTTGAGATAATGCAAATTTTCTTTCCAAAAGTCTTTCATCAAAGAGAGAGTCAAACGGGTATTCAAGTGTTCGACAACAAACGAAAGAATACTTAACTCAAAATATGACCAAACTTCGATATTAAACATTAAATCAGTAACTTCAACTTCTTCTCGCTCTGTCAATCCATAAAGCAAATTTTGAGTCGCTAGAAATATCATTCGATTTCCTTGTTCATTATCATATTTTCCAGCTTCTCTATTAATCGCTTTTAATTTTACAGTATCTTGCATATAATTCGCATCTTCAATTTCATCACAAATCTCAACAAAATAATCAGAATGGTAATTGTTAAAAAAATATTCAAACTCAGAAACCTCAATATGCATTAATTCTAAAGCTGCATCTAATTTATCAAATCTAAGAATAGACTTTCCACTTTCAAAATCTGAAAGTGATGATTTTGACAAACCTACTTTTTCAAAGTCAGTTAATCTAAAGTTTCGTTGTGTTCGTAAATCATAGAAAATTTCTCCCATCAAAGAGATTGTTCTATTGCTTTTTACCATTCCACATTCCAGCATTTCAATTTATTTTGATTAAATTGTACTACTTTTTAACAAAAAAGCAATGATCGTTTCGATTTATTTAAATATAAGATTTTTAGATTACAAAATAAAAAAACGCAAAGCTTTCAAGCTTCGCGTTTTAGCATATTTACACTAACTTCTCTTCACAATACTTACAAATTTTCCAATTCTTCCATCGCTTCCAAAAGAGTCATTTCTATCTCATCTTTTTCATCATTAAAGAGGTCAATTTCAGCTTGTAATTCTCCTAATTTAACAAAATCAGCGGTATTTTCTTGCATTTCCAATAATAGAGCTGCAATTTTTGCTTCCAAATCGGCTAGTTTCTCTTCACAAGCCTTGATTTCGCGCTCTACTTTACGTCGATTCTTTTGAGCTTCTTTCTGAGCTGTAAAATCTTGTTGAGCTAAACTTTCTATCGGCTCCCCATTTTCTGAAGAATTACTCTCAGCTTGTACTTCTTCTTTTTTCTCGACATAATAATCATAATCTCCCAAAAATTCTGTACTTCCTTCGGGAGCAATTTCTAAAACTTTGGTAGCTACTCTATTGATGAAATAGCGGTCATGAGAAACAAACAAGATTGTTCCTGGAAAATCAATCAAAGCATTCTCCAAGACCTCACGTGAATCAATATCCAAGTGATTGGTTGGTTCATCTAAAACTAAAAAGTTATCGTGATCCATTGCTAATTTAGCAAGTAAAAGACGGGCTTTTTCACCACCAGAAAGCATCCCAACCGTTTTCTTTACATCATCTCCACTAAAAAGAAAGGCTCCAAGCATATTGCGAATTTCAACTTCATTAAGTAAGCGATGCTCATTCCATAATTCGTCTAAGACAGTATTGGAAGCTGTCAATCTTCCTTGTTCTTGGTCATAATATCCCAAAGTAACATTGGCACCCAATTTTGCTTGACCTGCTAAAAATGGAATCTGTCCAACAATTGACTTAATCAATGTTGTCTTACCTACTCCATTTGGTCCAACAATAGCAAGGGACTCACCTTTACGCTCGTCAATGTTAATCGGACCAGAGAGACGATTATCTTCATAACCTACCGTTGCTTCTGAAACGGTTAAAACAACATTTCCAGACGTTTTTTCAGGAGTAAAAGTAACATTGGCCGATTTATCATCACTTGTTGGTGCGTCTAAACGCTCCATTTTCTCCAACTTTTTACGACGCGATTGCGCCATTTTAGTCGTCGAAGCCCGAACTAAATTTCTGGCAACATAGTCCTCTAATTTAGCAATTTCTTTTTGTTGTTTTTCAAAATTTTTGAGTTCTAGCAAGAGTTTCTCTTTGTTCAACATAGCAAGAATAATTTCCAGAAAAACGAGTCAATTCTCCTCTTGATAATTCCAAGACTTCATTAACCACTTTATCCAAAAAGTAGCGGTCATGACTGACAATTAATAAACTACCTTCGTAATTTTTAAGGTAATTTTCAAGCCAAGCTAAAGTTTCAATATCCAAGTGGTTAGTTGGTTCATCCAAAATCAAAAGTTGTGGTCTTTCAAGCAACATCTTAGCAAGAGCCAAACGTGTTTTTTGTCCCCCCGATAAACTTGAAATTTCTCTTTCCCACATTGTTTCATCAAAGCGAAAACCATTTAAGACAGACTTGATTTCCGATTCATAAGTAAATCCATTTTTCATCCGAAATTCTTCTGATAAAACATCGTAACGTTTCATCAAAGCTGTCAATTCATCCCCAGCAAGTTCTCCCATTTGCAATTCCATCTGGCGCAATTGTTTTTCCATTTGGCGAAGCGAATCAAAAACAGAGAGCATTTCTGCAAATATTGTCCTTGAGGAATTCAGCCCAGTATCTTGCGCTAAATAATTCATCGTCAAATCTTTGGTCTTGGATACAGTTCCGCGACTCGCTTCTTCAACTCCAGCAATAATTTTAAGCAAGGTTGACTTACCAGCTCCATTTCGGCCAACTAGGGCAATTCTTGAATGGTCTTGTAAACTAAAATTGATATTTTCAAATAAAACATCGCCACCAAAAGTGCGTGCAATTCCATTCCCTTGCAGTAAAATCATGATATTTATCCTCTTCGTTAAATCTCAAAGCATATTTTTTAATACTTCGTTTTTCCTTTTCATATGATAGAAAAGCAGTCCTTCTATTATAGCATTTAAGGCAAGTTTTTGTAGTTCTTCCAAATTCTTGAAATTAAAAAGCTTACCAAATTTGATAAGCTAAAAATAAAATTAATATTAGACTAAAATTAATCTTTCACGCAATTCAATTCTCCTAACTTCTGGTGGAATAAACGCTCTGATTCCATCCTCGTTAAAACCAATCAATAGACAGTCTTCGTCAAAAATTAATGGTCGTTTTAGAAGACGTGGATTTTCCTGAATTAATTCAAAAGCTTTTTCTAGTCCTAATTCATCGAAATTATAATTTAATGATGCGTATGTTTTCCCTCGGGTCGCAATTATATCCTCAAATCCGTTTTCAGTCAAGGATAAAATTTTGATTAAATCATCTTTTTCCATAACATCTTTTGATAAATTAATTTTTTCAAATTCAATGTGATGTTTACGTAACCATTTTTTAGCTTTTCTACAAGATGAACATGAACCACTAAGATAAATTTTAATCATATTTTCTCCCTATCTATTTTTTCATATTTCTATTCTAACATGAAAGCGCCTTAATTAAAAGGGTAAAATAAATATTTTTTTAGAATTATAATCAATTTCTCATTTTTCGTGAATATTCCATTCCTTTTGTTTGATAATTTCACAAATTTTTGATAAAATTATCACAAAGAAAATAAATATTAATTAGTTTTAATAAAATCGAATTAAATTTTTGAGGTATAACAATGACTGATCATAAACCAAGCAAAAGCTTGCCTAAAGCAACTGCTAAACGACTGCCACAGTACTATCGACTGTTCAAAAGTCTTGTCGAAGAAAATGTGACACGCACAAACTCACAACTTATTTCAGAAAAAATTGGAGTAGATGCTGCCACAATTCGCCGAGATTTCTCTTTATTTGGTGAATTAGGCCGACGTGGATACGGCTATGAAACGAAGGTGCTCCGTGATTTCTTTGGAGAACTTCTTGGCCAAGACCAAGAAACGCATATCGCTCTGATTGGTGTCGGAAATCTCGGTCGTGCATTACTTCATTATCAATTCCAAGATAGAAACAAAATGAGAATCACGCAAGCCTATGATATTTCTGGCAATCCCTTAGTTGGAACACAAACAGATGTTGGAATTCCAATTTATAATATTTCTGATTTAGAAAAAAATGTTAAAAAATCGGATATCAAAACAGCAATTCTCTCTGTTCGCAAAGAAAATGCCCAAGAAGTTGTTGACACTCTAGTCAAAGCTGGTATCAAAGGTTTCCTAAACTTTGCCCCAATTCGTTTGAAAGTCCCTTCAGATGTGGTTGTTCAATCAATTGACTTAACTAAGGAGCTGCAAACACTACTATTTTTCATGGGAGCTCAAGAAGACTAAATTAGTACAAAATAGAAGAACAGTTTTTATAGGCTGTTCTTTTTCTTTTTAGTTGAAAAATGGTTTTTTATTATGTAATCATTCATTTTCGGATTTCTTCCTCCCGAAAACTAAAATAATTACCAGCCCCTACAATAATATGGTCAATAAAATTGATCCCCACATCCTCACAAGATTTTTTTATTTTGTCAGTAAATATTTTATCAGCCTGACTGGGTCGTAAATTTCCTGAGGGATGATTATGTGCAACTAACAGTCCTACTGAGAGATTTTTTATTGCATGATAAAGAATCTCTCTAGGACTTGCAGTTGCATGATTAACCGCCCCTATAAAAATTGTCTTTTTCTCAATAATTCGATTTTGACCATCTAAATAGGTTGCCACAAGATGTTCTTGCTCAAAATTTTGCATTTCAAAAGCAAGACTCAGGCCATATTCTTTGGAACTCAAAACTTGACCGTAACGTTTTCTATTAGTGGTTTGTATCCTTTTTCCAAATTCAATCATTGCTCGAATTTCAATGGATTTTGCCAGTCCAATGCCTGAAATTTCTCTGAGTTCATTAATCGAAGCTTTGCGCAAATTATCCAAAGTTTCAAAATGTTGAAGAATTTCCAAGGCCAAATTTAATGATGAGTATTTTTTTGTCCCTGTTCGCAATAATATCGCTAACAGCTCAACATCAGACAAGCACTCTTCTCCTAAAAATTCTAAGCGTTCCCTAGGTTGCATCGATACGGATTTTCTCTTAGTTCATACATACTATTATATACGGAAAAATCTGGCCTTTGTCACTGACAAAAGATTAATTAACCAAAAAAGTTCTGATGAATCTCAGAACTTTTTATTTTTAGTTATCATTTTACTGACAGAGATTTCTGTCAGTAACTTTTATTCAACTGTTACTGCTTTAGCTAAGTTACGTGGTTTATCAACATCAAGTCCGCGTTGCATTGACGCATAATAAGCAATTAATTGTGTTGGAATAACCATTGAAATTGCTGACAAATAAGGATGAACTTGGTTGACAACAATTGTATCATCTTCACGAGCCACTCCTTCTTCAACAATTGTGATAGCTGAGGCTCCACGAGCCACTGTTTCCATTACATTTCCACGAGTATGAGCTGCTACTTCTTCATTATTAGAAATTAAAGCAAGTACTGGAGTTCCTTTTTCAATCAATGAAATCGTTCCATGTTTTAATTCTCCAGCAGCAAATCCTTCACATTGAATATAAGAAATTTCTTTTAATTTGAGAGAAGCTTCCATTGCTACATAATAATCTTGTTTTCGACCAATATAGAAGGCATTGCGAGTAGTTGGCAATAAGTCAGCTACAATTGCTGCAATTTCATCCTTTTCAGATAAAGTGGCTTCAATTGATTGAGCAACTAAAGACAATTCTTTAACTAAATCAAATTCTTTTGCTTTAACTTCCCCTTCAGCCTCACCAACTGCCTTTGCAAGAAAAGCCAAAGTTGCAATTTGTCCTGTATATGCTTTGGTTGAAGCAACTGCAATTTCTGGTCCAGCACCGATTAACATTGTATAAGTTGCTTCGCGTGACAAAGTAGAACCGGGAACATTTGTAACTGTTAAGCTTGGAAGTCCTAATTCATTTACTTTTACTAAAACCTGACGGCTGTCAGCCGTTTCACCAGACTGTGAAAGGAAAATAAAGAATGGTTTTTGGCTCAGCAAAGGCATATCATAGCCCCATTCTGAAGCAAGACCAAGTTCAACCGGTGTATTTGTCAAAGATTCAAGCATCATTTTTGCCCCAAAACCTGCATGATAAGACGTTCCGGCGGCAATAATATAAATACGATCAGCCTCTTGAATTCCTTTGATAATGTCTTGATCGACTTTCATTGTTCCATCTTCATTTGCATAAGTCGCAATGAGTTTACGCATAACTGCGGGTTGCTCATCAATTTCTTTGAGCATGTAGAAAGGATAAGTTCCTTTTCCAATGTCAGATAAATCAAGTTCAGCTGTGTATGACTCACGTGAAAGTACATTACCTTCGTAATCCATAACTGTAACATTATCATTTGTTAACACAACAAGCTCTTTATCGTGAATTTCCATAAATTCAGACGTTTCACGAATCATCGCCATAGCATCTGAGCAGACCATGTTGTAGCCTTCACCAAGACCGATTAATAATGGTGATTTATTTTTGGCAACATAAATTACTTCTGCATCTTCGCTATCCATAAGAGCAAAGGCATAAGAACCTTGAATTAAGCTTAGAGCTTTTTTGAATGCTTCAAGTGTTGATAATCCTTCTTCTTCAGCAAATTTAGCAATTAAATGAACCGCAATTTCAGTATCGGTTTGTCCTTTAAAAGTATCATTCATCAAAAATTCGTTTTTAAGTTCAACAAAATTTTCAATCACACCATTATGTACTAAAATAAAGCGACCTGATGTTGAAGTATGTGGATGAGCATTGTCTTCCGTTGGTTTACCATGAGTAGCCCAACGTGTGTGACCAATGCCGGCTGTTCCTGAAACATCAATCCCTAACTTTCCTCTTAAGTCTGCAATACGTCCGACAGATTTAACTAATTTTGCTGCTGTTTCTTGACCATTTACAAAAATACCTGCTGAATCATAACCCCGATATTCAAGTTTTTCTAGTCCTTGCATCAAAATATCAGTTGCATTTTTACTACCTACAACACCAACAATCCCACACATAATAAAGCTCCATTTAACTCACCTTTAAAATTGGTATAGTTAATTATTTTTCCAATATTT
>OAWA01001062.1_pt1 | contig 14572 bp, 9 predicted proteins | sample 1516971 | NCBI WGS metagenome assembly OAWA01 (sample SAMEA2580097, study PRJEB22360) | human gut metagenome | biome: human gut; feature: human-associated habitat; material: faeces | place: Denmark | collected 2008/2010
GGCTAATGCAATAGGTTCAAATTTCTTAAATTCTGGTTCAGCCATATCAAGGGCTTTACTGCGTATTTCTTCTAATGTCATGCTAATCCTTCTCTACGGATTAAATCCATAGCTTTATTAAATATAAAATCTTTAGATGTATTGCTATCAATATGAATCCATTCAATATATGGCATTCGTTTATACCAAGTGATTTGGCGTTTTGCAAAATGACGCGTGTTCTTCTTAATTAAATCGCGGCATTCATCGAGGCTAATACTGCCATTCATATATTCTACAACCTCTTTATAACCAATCCCCTTAAACGCTTGGCAATCTGGATTTACTCCAGACTTAATGAGTTGTTCTACTTCTTCAATCAAACCTGCATCAAACATCATATCAACGCGTAAATTAATGCGTTCATATAACTGATCACGATCTCTCATAAGACCGATAACAGGCCCTTTATAAGATATGCCATCTTTAGTCTGATTACGTAACGAATCTATATCACCATGATGCAATATTTCAATAGCTCGATACAAACGATGCTTATCACTATATTGAATTTCTATATTATGTTTTCTTCCTAATGTGAAAGCATATTCTCGTAAACCATCAATACCTTTGGCATTAAATAGCTCATCTAGCTCTAATCGTAAACTTTCATCAGGCTTAACGTCATTAAAGTTATAGCTCTCTAATAACGATTGAACATATAACCCTGTACCACCAGACAGAATAGGTAGAATATTCCTATCATTTAATCTACCAATTATCTCTTTTGCTTGATTTTGGAAAATAGATACTGAATATGAATCATTTGGTTCTAATATATCGATAAGATGATGTTTCACACGCTTAAGTTCATCCACCGATGGTTTGGCGGTACCAATATTGAGTTGTTTATATACTTGGTAAGCATCACCAGAAATAACCTCAGCATGTAGCTGTTCTGCTAAGTCCAAGGTAAGATCTGTTTTTCCTACCGCCGTTGGTCCAACAATGGTAATTAAGGGATTCACATTAACTCCTTCATATATACTCCATAGCCTATACGACTATATTTTCCGCCCACCCATTGATGCGGTGGATAGTTTTGAAAGACCGAACTAAATGGTCGTTCTTTAATAATAACACCATACGTGGCAACACGCATAGCCTGTGCCATGATTTTATCCTCTATATGACTTTCCACAGTATGTCCCCGAAGAGGTTTGAATTGAGGACTTTCCTCTACAGGAACTTCAAACATAGGATCAAAATAAATAATATCAATACTATTGTCAGGTAGGTTTGGTAAATAGTGCTCAAAGGTATCATGATTTACTTTAATACGTCGCAATACATTCGTTACACTATCCTCACTATGAATATAATGAGCTAAACCATGACTAGTGGCAAGCCATATAGGTAAAGACCCTTCTAGACCAGTTATTTGAGCCTGTGGGTAACCATAACTCACTACAATACTGTCACTACCAAGACCAATTGTACAGTCTAAAAATGTAAATTTATCTCTATTAGATAATCCCTTTTTATCTAATATGACTTGTACCGCATTAATTAGATGATCGCCTTCACCGCGTTGTAAACGCAATATACGTAATTGAGCCATAGACAAATGAAAGGTATGTTGTTGATTTTCTGGAAAATGAATCGTTAATCCAGAACCAGCAAGAACCGCAATATATTCGCATTGATACTTACCGAATAAGGCTGGTATCGATGTTTTACCTCGTTTAATATATGTCATATGCATAGAGGAAGCCAGTGCTTTGGCTTCCTCCTGAATGGCCTCATTAGATTTTTGAGATGTGGTTAGTATATTCATATTAAGACCGTAAGAATAATTTACCTAATTCATCAGGTGTAAACTTGATTATCGTTGGACGACCATGAGGGCATACGTACGGTTTCTCTGTACTAAAGAGATCCTCAATTAAGGTAGTCATTTGATACATATTTAAATTATGACCTGCCTTAATGGCTCCTCTACAAGATGCATACGCTAGCATTTCATGACGTAACTGAGCCTTGGTAGGCTGTTGGTGTTCGTGTAAGTAAGAAAATACATATTGGAGAATTTCAAAAGCCTTTGACTCTACTAAATCTACAGGAGCCCCTACCAATTTAATTTTCGTAGGACCACCTAACTCTACATCAAACCCAAGATCTAGTAAGGTTTCACGCTCTTCCTCTACCAAATTCATTTCATCATCTGTAGCCTCACTATATTGAGGCACCAGAATAGATTGCATAGGAATGGATTCAGAAGACTTACAAAGTTTATCATAACGTACACGTTCATGAGCTGCGTGTTGGTCTATTATGTAGAGATCATCACCCTTTTTAGCCAAAATATAACAAGAAGCGACTTGCCCCATAGGTAAGAATCCAGAATTTTGAATAGTACGCTCCTCTGTATTTTCTTTACGAATATCTTGAGCTAAAGACTTAAATTTATCAACGTCTTCCTTCGTATAACTAGTATATTCAGTAGGAACAGCTTCGAAGCTTTCGTCTGTAAAGGACGACTGTTCATAAGTAGCCTTTGGCGGAGGTGGTGTAAAACCCTTAGTTTTAAGACTCTCTACAAACTGTGTAGTCTCACCGCGCATGACTTCGTATCCTTTAGTACGGCGACTACCAAATACTTTGTCATAATCTACCGCAGTAGCTATATGCTCAGCAGACTGTATCTCATCTTGTACAACAGAAGGTATTCTATACGAATCATATGTACTATTGCCATGATGAGATAAACTACCATAAGAACTAGAATTAGTAACTGTAGCATTCCTGTTAGTATTTACGTCATTACTATTGGTTTCGTTATTGCGGAAATCAGCTCCATTATTAATTGTGCCATTTATATAAGAAGATGATTCTCGTTCGTATCGCTCATGGAGAGGATTATTTAAGGCGTTTAAAATACCATGATAAACAGCTTTAAATATTATCTTATCATCTGAGAATTTTACTTCACTCTTTCGTGGATGAACGTTAATATCAACCATACCAGCAGGTACAGTAATATTAAGTACCACTAAAGGATGACCGTTTTTAGGTAATAATGCATGGTAAGCATTATCGATAGCCTTCATTATTGTTTTATCGGAAATAACACGGTTATTAACGATAATAGTTTGCCAAATTCTTGTACTTTTAAGAAGTGTTGGTTTACTCACTACACCATCGATATAAATAGAGTCACTTTCATAAGCAACAGTGAAAATATCATCTTTCGTTTTATAGCCATATAATGCGGCTACCGTATCACCAATATTGCCGTTTCCAGGCGTAATAATAGCCACACGGTCATCTACGATGAGTTTAAAAGAAATATGTGGGTTACTAAGGGCCAGTTTGCCTACAATATCTTGAATTTTAGAAGATTCGGTACGCTCTGTTTTCAAGAATTTGCGACGTGCTGGCGTATTATAAAACAAATCTTTAATTTCAATTGTCGTACCAGGTGCCGCACCATAAGGAATACAATCGGTGAAAGTACCACCATCTACGGTAATACGAGTGCCCAAATCAGAGTCAGATTTACGTGTAGTCAAAGAAAAATGAGACACCGAGGCAATACTAGCCAAAGCCTCCCCACGAAAGCCGAGGGATGCTATATCAAATAAATCCTCTACCTGTTGTATTTTAGAGGTAGCATGACGCAAAATTGCCAGGCGTGCATCTTCCTCTGTCATACCGATACCATTATCGGTAATCCTCATGTAAGCTACACCGCCATCGCCGATTTCAACCTCAATATTAGTGGCGGACGCATCAATGGAGTTTTCAATGAGCTCTTTAATAACTGATGCGGGACGTTCCACAACTTCACCAGCAGCTATCTTATTGATTGTGGTTTCATCCAATACATGAATGGTTGCCATTATTTCCCGCCTCCTTTACGAGCCTCCTCTTGTAGTTCATATAATTTATTTAATGCTTCAATCGGTGTCATACTCATTACATCCACTTCGAGTAAGCTATCGACTACAGAATGAGTAAATAAGTTACCTAGTGAAGAATCACTCACTTGTTTAGTAACTGGCTTCACGACATTATTAAGTTGAGCTCCCATAACACGATTATTTAAATCACTAGCATCATGACTTTGGTCTTCCAAAGATTCCAAAATTACCTCTGCACGTTTTAACACAGAATTTGGCAATCCTGCCAATCTCGCTACATGAATACCATAGCTTCGATCTGCGCCACCTCTGATGATGCGGCGCAAGAATGCAACATCCTTACCTTTTTCTTTTACAGCTACAGTGTAATTCTTTAATTTACTATAGCTTTCTTCTAAACTAATTAGCTCATGGTAATGGGTAGCAAATAATGTCTTGCCGTGAATATGCTTACAAATATGCTCAACTACAGCTTGAGCGATACTTAAACCATCAAATGTACTAGTGCCACGACCAATTTCATCTAAGATGATTAAGCTGTTATGTGTAGCATTCTCTAAAATATAGGCTACCTCTTTCATTTCTACCATGAACGTACTTTGACCAGTAGAAATATCATCACTAGCACCTACACGTGTAAAGATGCGATCCACTGGAGAAATAGATGCTTCACGGGCAGGAATAAAGGAGCCTATTTGAGCCATAATCATCAAAATAGCAGCTTGACGCATATATGTTGATTTACCGGCCATATTAGGACCTGTAATGAGCAAGAATTCCTCATCATCATGATTTAAAACGATATCATTTGGTACAAAAACTTCACGCTTCAAGAATTTTTCAATTACAGGATGACGACCATCTCGAATATTGATTTGGCCATTCATTACGATGGTAGGGCAAATATAATTTTCTTCGTAACCTACTAGTGCCAAAGAACACAATACATCAAGCTCAGCAAGAGCACGAGCTGTTTCTTGTACATCTTTAATAACAAGTTTTATATCATTTCGTAATTGTTGATATAATTCATGCTCTAAAGCGATTATCTTGTCTTTAGCGCTAAGAATTTTGATTTCAAATTCCTTTAACTCAGGCGTAATATAACGCTCTGCATTAGCTAAAGTTTGTTTTCGAATAAAGTAATCAGGTACTTGTTCAGATTTACTATGGGATACTTCAAAGTAATATCCAAATACCTTATTATAACCAGTTTTAATTTTAGATAAACCAGTAGCCTCTTTAATATCAGCTTCCATCTTAGCTAGCCATTGCTCACTATTAGTAGCTAAAGAACGTAGTTCATCTAAATCTGGATTGAAACCATCTTTAATAACTCGGCCTTCTTTTAATGTCAATGCTGGTTGGTCAGCAATAGCAAGACATAATAAATCATAAATGTCTTTATGATCTTGGATGCGGTCATTAATAGATGTTAATGCTAAACTTGAGCATGTACCTAATACATTTTTAATATCTGGCAATACTGCTAGAGATTCACGAAGAGCCGTTAAATCTCTAGGTGACACAGAACCTGTTTCTACACGACCTACGATGCGCTCAAAATCATAAATACAATCTAATAAGCTACGCATATGAGACCGTTCAGCACCGCGTGTAATAAGTTCTGCTACGGCAGCTTGTCTACGTTGGATTTGATTTACATCAGTCAACGGACTTTCAAGCCATTGTTTTAATAGGCGCGCCCCCATTGGTGTCAATGTTCGATCAAGTACATCGAGTAATGTACCTTTTTGACCGCCATCACGTAAATTATGGGTAATTTCAAGATGACGTAAGGAAGATGTATCTAAGATTAGACGATTACCTACACTCAATTGATGTACATAGTTAATATGGGAAATTTCAGTCTTAATAATATCCTCTAAATATAAAAGCATATACCCTAATGCTTCCCATACATCCTCTTCCATAAGGCCTAAATCACCAAAGTGAGTAACTGCTTTTTCCGCTACCTCTCGTTGTGTATGATATGTACTAAATGGAGATAATACAATATTGCTGAATTGATTATCCATAAAGTCTTTTATATCTTGCGGTAATACAGTTCCTTCAGGCAATATAATTTCACTTGGACGATACATACTGAGTGCATCAAACATATCACTTCGTTTTTCACAATCAGTAATACGATGCCAAATAACTTCCCCAGTAGATACATCTGAAAATACGAGTATCCATGCATCTTTTACCATATAAAATAACGATAAAAAATTGTTTGACCGTGCATCATTACCATTTTCAGTCATTACAGTTCCCGGTGTAATAACCTTAATAACGTCACGCTTAACAATACCCTTAACTGCTTTAGGATCTTCTAATTGTTCACAAATAGCAACTTTATAACCTTTTTTTACCAATGTTTCTATATAACTTTCAGCAGCATGAAAAGGAACGCCACACATTGGTGTGCGTTCCTCATCTCCTGTTGGGCGACCGGTTAAGGTTATATTAAGTTCACGAGATGCAATTAATGCATCATCATTAAATAATTCATAAAAGTCACCTAACCGAAAGAACAGTAATTCTTCAGAATATCTAGATTTAATATCTAAATACTGCTCCATCATAGGTGTTTGCTTTTTTGCCATACTTACCCCTTTTGTATTGTACCGTAGCAAACCCAAGTTTGTGCTTTATCAATATATGCAGGTACAGTTTCGCCAATTGATAAAGAATCGTCTTTCGGGAATAATACCATTTTATTTCCTGATGTGCGACCAAACCACATATCTTCATCACGAGGACTTGGCCCCTCTACAATAATATCAAACACTTGCCCTTCCATAGGTTTATTTAATTCATAAGAGATTTCATTTTGCACATCCATCAATGTTTGTAAACGTACGCGTTTAACCTCTTCTGGTACTTGATCATCCATAGTCGCTGCTGGCGTTCCAGAACGTTTAGAATAGATAAACGTATATGCCATATCATAACGAACATCTTTTAAGAGTTGTAAAGTAGCTTGGAAATCTTCCTCTGTTTCCCCTGGGAAGCCTACAATAATATCTGTAGTAACCACTACATCTTTAATTTTCTCACGACAGTAAGAAAGTAGTTCTTTATAATGCTCCACTGTATAATGTCGGTTCATTTTCTTCAAGATACGATCCGAACCAGATTGAATCGGTAAATGTAAATGAGTAACAATATTAGAAGAACGACCAAGGGTATCTATCATAGATTTAGTCATATCTTGAGGATGACTTGTCATATAACGAATACGTTCAATACCTGGAATACCATCGAGAGCGTCCACTAATGTACCAAAATCAGTACCATCTTTAAAATCTAAGCCATAAGAGTTTACATTTTGCCCCAATAAAGTGATCTCTTTAAACCCTTTTGCTCCTAGTTCCGTTACCTCTTTTACGATGGCCTCTACAGGGCGACTAATTTCTCTACCACGAACGTGAGGAACGATGCAGTACGTACAGAACTTATTGCATCCATTCATAATAGGTACCCATGCATAAAAGGTACCATTAGGTTTTGCTTCCAATTCTGGCAATACAGAATTATCCATGTCTACATTGATTTGGTGTGTATGACCTCGTTGTACCTCTTCAATCATTTCATTAATATGTTGAATATTATGAGTACCTAAGACAATATCAATATGGGGAGCGCGCTTAAACATTTCTGCTTGATTCTTCTGTGCCATGCATCCTGTAACAGCAAGAATTAAGTTTTTATTTTTTCTCTTCAGTCTCATTAGCTCACCTATGCGGCCATAGACTTTAGTTTCTGCATTCTCACGCACTGCACAAGTATTTAATAATATTAAATCTGCAGTTTCCACGTCCTCTGTTGGCGTATACCCAACAGATTCCAGCTGATGCGATAAGCGCTCAGAATCAGCAGTATTCATTTGACAACCATAGGTGTAAATATAATAAGACTTCATTCTAACTCCTATACTTTAACAATCTTACGTTTTGTTTCTATAATATTTTTAACTTTTATGGACATCCGTTCAATAGACATGCCTGTAATATATTCGATTTCATTACGAACAGACTTTTGCACCTGTTGCATTAATGATTTAACAGGATAACCATGTTCAATAACAACAGCCATATCTACAACTAGACCATTTTGGCCTTTATCGCTTTTTTTGAAAGAAATGACACTTGATTCATCAACACCGACAACTTTTTTTAAGCCATTGCGAATCAATTTAATAATTACATCATCATCAAAGGTGAGTCGTCCATAATAGCTGAAAGCAGGGCGTACTACAGAACGTTCAAAGCCTTCTGATCCAATTTGCCCCAATGTATCTTGGTCTTGTTTTTTTAATGTACGTCGACGCCACATAGTTTTGATTGGATCAATTAAGTACCCTCTAAAGTGAGGTTTCAATTCCATCGTTGGAACTGGAATAATATGTTTACCTTCTTTTAGACGAGCATGTTGTGCCTTTTCAATTTCTTTAGGTGTAGCAACGTCCTCAATGCGAATATATCGATCAGGATCTTGCAAGCCTAATGCTTTCGTAATTTTTTTAACCATATTATCGGATGTACCAATAATCATAAGTTTATTAGGATTGATTTTATCTAATTGCTCACGTACTGATTTTACTTGCACTTCATCTTGGAAAATGGCACGACGAACAGCTTTTAATCGGCTAGATTCCTTCTTTGCAGAAAAGCCAGCTACAATCTTATTATCATGAATTAAAATGCCATCATCTATAATACATTCAATATTATTTTCATGAGCAACTACGAGCGCACGATGGCTTTTACCAGTGCCACTACTACCTACAAATGCAACGACTTCCATAGTCAACCTCATTATTTATAACAAACTAATAAATTCTGATACATCTTCAGCGGATACCAAGTAATCGCCAAATTGATCTGGCGCTTTTCCAGGAATACCATGATAATCAGAACCACCTGTAATAAACAAGTTATGTTCTTTAGCTAATGCTTTATATCGTTTCACATCATCATCGTTATGTTTAGTATGGTAGACCTCCATACCATCAAAATCATAGGCTAACATTTCTACTACATATTCATCACTAGTTACCAATTTAGGATGAGCCATAACGGCAAGGCCACCAGCTTTATGAATAATATCGATAATATATGGAACCTCAATCTTTACCTTAGGCACATAGCAAGGACTATCTTTTCTAAGAATATCTTTAAACACATCATTAATATCCTTAGCGTAGCCACCATCAATTAATAATTGACCAATATGTGGACGCCCATAAGCTTGTGTTTTAGGAAATTTTTTTAGTAATTCATCTTTCGATATAAAATATCCAGCATTATTACAACGTCTAATAATCTCATCGATTCGTTCTTCTCGTTTTGATTTAAAATATTCAATAAAATCTCTTAATTCTTTATTAGTTTCATCAAAACGATAGCCCAAAATATGAATCGATTTATCTTTATAATCGGCACTAAACTCACAACCATTAATAAATTTAATGGTTTTCTCTGGATCTAATTGTTCCTGAGCGGTACGCAATGCTTTAATACCATCGATTTCATCATGATCAGTCAAAGCCATCATAGATAGATTACAATCTAATGCATGACGTAATAATTCCTCTGGACTTTTGACTCCATCAGAATAGATAGAGTGCATGTGAAAATCTACAAGCATAGAGCACCTCCCATTACAAATATCCTATCTTTTAATTATGACTGATTTAGTCTATTAATTCAAGTTTAGAAAGAAAAATTGCGACCCTAATGAGTATTCACTAGAATCGCAATTTAATTATAAATCTTGAAGCAATTCAGTAACCTTAGTTGCTACAGAATCAATGGCACATGTAACGGCCTCTCCAGACTTACGAATTTGAATTTCTACTTCATTATTTTCAAGTGTATTTTTACTTACTGTAATACGAAGTGGATAACCAATTAAATCAGCATCCTTAAATTTTACACCAGCTCGATCTTTACGGTCATCAAGTAACACATCTACACCTGCATTTTGTAATGCACTATAAATGGTTTGACTTGTGGACATCAAAGCTTCGTCTTTAGCATTAATAGGTACGATAACAGCTTCAAATGGTGCAATAGAGCGAGGCCAAATAATACCATTTTCATCGTGGTATTGTTCAATAGCTGCAGCTAATGTACGAGATACACCAATGCCATAACAGCCCATAATCATTGGATTAGGACGACCATTTTGGTCTAAGAATGTAGCTTGTAATGCTTCAGAATATTTTGTGCCTAATTTAAATACTTGTCCAACTTCAATACCTTTGGCATGTTCTAATGCACCACCACAAGTTGGGCAAACATCGTCATCTGTAATTAAACGAATTGGTGCAACAATAATATCTTCTACATTAAAGTCACGTTTAGGATTGATATTAACATAGTGCGCATCTTTTTTATTGGCACCGCCACAAACATTGTAAGATTCCATAACAGATTCATCCACAACAATAGCAAACTCCTCTGTTTGTTTTAATCCTACTGGACTGATGAAGCCAGCTGTTAAGCCCACTTTTTCTAATTCTTCAGGTGTAGCCATTTCAGGTTCTACAGAACCCAAAACTGCATGTTGTACTGCCACTTCATTAACTTCATGATCACCACGAACAATTGCTAATACCACTTTACCATCAATGGAGAATACTACAGCTTTGATAGTTTTATGTAGTGGTAAGTTTAACATTTCCGCAACAGCTTCGATAGTACTAGCATTAGGAGTATCTACAACGGATAACTCTTGCAGTGCTTCTTCTTCCTGTTTCATAATACCAGGTTTACCAATTTCAATGTTTGCAGCATAGTCACATTTAGTGCAATATACAATATCAGCTTCACCAGCTTCAGCAATTGCCATAAATTCATGTGTTCCACTACCACCGATGGCACCACTATCAGCTTCTACAGGACGGAATGTAAGACCACAACGCGTAAAAATACGTGTATATGCATCATACATAGATTTATAAGATTCGTCTAAACCAGCTTCATCTACATCAAAAGAATATGCATCTTTCATAATAAATTCGCGACTACGCATCAAACCATAACGTGGACGACGTTCATCACGGAATTTACTTTGGATTTGATATAAATTTACTGGTAATTGACGATAGGAGTTAATCTCATTTTTTACAAGAGTTGTAATCATCTCTTCATGAGTTGGCCCTAAGCAGAATTCATTATCATGACGATCATTAATACGCATCATTTCTGCGCCATATGCGTTCCAACGGCCAGACTCTTTCCAAATTTCTGCAGGTTGTAAGATAGGCATCATGATTTCTTGAGCACTAGCACGATCCATTTCCTCACGTACAATGGCTTCAATTTTTTTGATACTTCTCCACCCCAATGGCAAAAAGCTATATAAACCATTTGCAGTTTTGCGCATAAAACCTGCGCGAAGCATAAGCTGTTGGCTAACTACATCAGCGTCAGATGGAACCTCACGCAATGTAGGTGCATATAATTTAGTGGCTAACATAAAGACTCCTCATTTAAGCTTTCTAAATATTGATCAATTTCTCTAAATAATGTATCTACTAATTCAGCTTCTGGTACAGTCTTGATAACTTCACCCTTTCGGAAAACAATACCTTGACCATTACCACCAGCAATACCAAAATCAGCTTCACGAGCCTCACCGGGCCCATTTACAACACATCCCATAACAGCAACTTTAATCGGTGCTTTTATAGATGCTAAGCGCTCCTCTACAATTCCCGCCATGTCAAACAGATTGACTTGACATCGGCCACATGTAGGGCAGGAAATCATTGTAGCACCAAAGTTGCGTAATCCCAAGTTACTTAAAATACTTCGGCCTACTTCTATTTCATGTATTGGGTCACCCGTTAAAGATACCCGTAATGTATCACCAATGCCGTCTAATAATAAAGCACCAATGCCCATAGCAGACTTAATGGTACCTTGTTTTATCGTCCCTGCCTCAGTAACACCTAAATGTAAAGGATAAGGAATCTTATCGGATAACTTACGATAGGCTTCTACCATTAAAGGAACTTCCGTTGCTTTAATGGATAATTTCATTTGGTGATAGTCGAGCTTTTCGAGAATTCGCACATGTTCTAATGCAGTCTCTACCATGCCATCTGCTGTAGGATGACCCCCATGAGCATCGAGGATATGCTTAGGTAAAGAACCAGCATTGACACCTATACGAATTGGAATTTGTTTAGGTTTAGCTTTTTCAATAACAGCTAATACCTTATCTTCGCCCCCAATATTTCCTGGGTTAATACGCAATCCATCTACATTATTCTCAATAGCTTCTAAAGCTAATTTATAGTCGAAATGAATATCAGCAATTAAAGGAATATCGATACCAGCACGAACTGCTTTTAAAGCTTTTGCAGATGCCATTGTAGGTACTGCAACACGTACTAATTCACAACCAGCCTCAGCTAAGCGATTTATTTCAGCAATAGCCTTTTCCGTGTGAACCGGATCTGTGGTAATCATAGATTGAATGCTTACCGGTGCATAATCACCTATTTTAACTGTACCTACATAGATACCATTTGTTGGTTTACGTACAATCATTATAATCTCCCATCTATCTTATAGTAATCGGAATATATCCTGAGTTGTTACATATAAGAATAATGCTACCATCAAAGCAACACCAACCATTTGAATATACATAAGTGCCTTAGCAGGTAACTTACGACCTGTGATAGCTTCAGCCAAAATAATAATTAAATGACCACCATCTAATACAGGTAATGGCAAAAGATTAATAACTCCTAAGTTAATACTTAAAAATGCAGCAAAACTTAATAGTGGCGCAAAGCCAGATTGTGCAATAGTACCAGCCATTTGTGAAATCCCTACAGGACCAGATAGCTCTGCTGCCTGTGTGCCTCGAATCATATCATATAAGCCACTTAACATAGCAACAATTGTTTGACCTGTGCGAGTAACGGCTAAACTAAAAGATTCTCCAATACTATAAGTTTCTCGAGTATAACTAGGATAAATACCAATTTTAGGACTATCCTGTTCCATTTTTGGAATCACTGTAGTTTCTACAGTTTCCCCTTCTCTATCTACTACAACAGTAACACCATGATTGGCAGTACCTTGTAGGCTAGGACGGATTTCATCCCATGTAGAGATCTTTTTACCATCGATGGTAAGAATTCTATCGTTAGATTGTAAATGTGCCTGTTCAGCAGCGCTACCTGGGATGATATTACCAATAACAGGATCATTTGTATACGTGAGATTACCTACTGTTGCATTGAGACCAAAGAATAAAACTATGGCCAATAAAAAGTTAAATACAGCACCTGCAGAAATAACAATAAATTTCTTCCATGCAGGTTTAGTATAAAATGAGCGCTCATCAAGAGGCTCGTCAGGTGTCATACCTGCAATACGATTAAATCCACCAAGAGGAATGATACGAATCGAGTATAAAGTTTCCCCTCTTTGAACCTTGAATATGGCAGGTCCAAAACCAATGGCAAATTCATCTACTTGCATACCTGACATTTTTGCTGTAATAAAATGGCCTAATTCATGAATGAACACGATTAAACCAAATACAAATATTGTGGCTAATGCCGTTGTCATATATACTCCTATACCATCAATGATGTAGCCTTTTCTCGAGCCCATCTATCAATGGCCAATAAATTGTCTAATGTAAAGTCATCTTCCGGTCCCATAGATTCAAGGACTGAAGTGACGACTTTATAAATATCACCAAAGGCGATTTTATCATCTAAAAATGCATAAACTGCAGTTTCATTTGCAGCATTAAACACAGCTGGTTTAAAACCGCTTGATCGGCCCACTTCATAGGCAAGACGAAGAGCCGGGAAATCATCATATCGAGGTGGCAAGAATTCTAATTGTAAAGCCTTTGAAAAATCTAGGTGATTCATATGTAAAGTTTCACGTTTAGGATATGTCAAAGCATACTGAATAGGCTCCCTCATATCAGGATTACCCATTTGTGCTAAGATAGCCCCATCTTTCATTCGTATCATTGAATGAACAATGCTTTGTGGATGTACCACTACGTCAATATGATCAAAATCAAAACCAAATAGCCAATGAGCTTCGATTACTTCTAACCCTTTATTAAATAAAGATGCAGAGTCAATCGTAATCTTGTTGCCCATATTCCAAGTTGGATGACGAAGGCAATCAGCAGCTGTGGCAGTTTGAATTTTATCAGAGTCCCAAGTGCGTAAAGGACCACCAGAAGCGGTAACAATTAAGGAATCAACATTCTCGCGATTTTGCCCTTCTAAACACTGGAATATTGCGCTATGTTCACTATCAATAGGTAGAATTTGTACGCCATACTCCTTAGCCAAAGATGTAATCAATGGTCCACCAGCAACCAATGTTTCCTTATTAGCTAGACCTATAGTCTTACGTTTCTTTATAGCCTCTACAGTAGGTTCAATACCTGCAGCACCAACAATAGCAGTTACAACCATAGTTGCTTCTTGAATCGTAGCAGCAGCTATGAGTGTTTCCTTACCGCCCACAAGTTTTGTAGGACCGGTATAGCGTCCTTGTAGTTCTTTAAAAGCGCTTTCATCAACTAGACCGGCTACTAATGGCTGATATTCTTTAATTTGTTTTTCTAAGAGGTCAATATTATGATGTGCCACTAAGGCA
>OAWA01001070.1_pt1 | contig 14479 bp, 8 predicted proteins | sample 1516971 | NCBI WGS metagenome assembly OAWA01 (sample SAMEA2580097, study PRJEB22360) | human gut metagenome | biome: human gut; feature: human-associated habitat; material: faeces | place: Denmark | collected 2008/2010
TGCTTTTTCAGAACGAATCTTATTTAAATACTCGTTGAAATTAATCCCAAAATTACTTTTAAAGAAATGGGAAAAATACGTTCTGGAAAGTCCTTCATGCGAAGCAATCATTTCTAAAGAAATTTTATGGTCGTAGTTTTCATGAATGTAAGAAGAAATTCTTTCCATTCGCTCCTGGAGATCCATTAATTTATTTTGTTCAGAACTGCTTAAAATACTGTATTCAGAAATACTTAATAAGCGATCTAATAAAAGGGAAGTATATCCGTGAGTACGTAAGGAATTATTCTTATCATCAGCAAAATAACTTAAAGCCGCTTGTAAGAGTAATTTTAAAGTTTCAGGTTGATTTTTTAGATTGAAAGGATGACTTTCAAAATAAATTTTATCAAGCTGAGGGAAGATAATTTTAAAAATTTCTGATGAAAACTGTAAAATCAAAAGTTTCATAGAGTCGCTTGAAGATAGTTCGTGAACTTGGCAACTATTAAAGATAATTGCCTGTCCAGCTTTGATTTCAAAGCATTGCTCTTGTGTTATTACCTGACCAGCCCCTTCTAAGACAAAAGCTAATTCAATGTCAAAATGAAGGTGAGGTTTTCTGTAAGTAATATCGACAAGTAGAAAATTAAGATTATTTATTTTTGAGTGATAAATATTCTCTAATTCGTTTTTCATGTTCATTCTCTCCTAATCACTATTATTATGACATATATTACAAGAAATGTATAGTAGTAATTACGAGTTTGAAAATAATATTAATATCATAAAGAGGAGGAGCTATAAAAATGGCTTACTTTAACGACATCGCACCTATCAAATACGAAGGTACAAAAACTAAAAATATGTTTGCCTTTCGCCATTATAATCCAGAAGAAGTAGTTGCTGGTAAAACAATGGAAGAACAACTTCATTTTGCCCTTGCGTTTTGGCATACAATTACAATGGATGGGTCAGATCCCTTTGGGGGAGCAACAATGGAACGACCTTGGGATTTGGAAGGCGGTTCTGAACTTGACCGTGCTCACCGTCGAGTAGATGCTTTCTTTGAAATTGCTGAAAAATTAGGTGTTAAATATTATTGTTTCCATGATATTGATATTGCACCTACTGGAAATTCTTTGAAAGAATTTTATGCTAATTTGGACGAAATTACTGACCACCTTCTTGAAAAACAAAAAGCAACAGGGATTAAATTACTTTGGAATACAGCAAACATGTTTTCAAATCCCCGCTATATGAATGGTGTTTCAACTTCTAACCGTGCTGAAGTCTTTGCTTATGGTGCTGCACAAGTTAAAAAAGGTCTTGAACTTTCTAAAAAACTCGGTGGCGAAAATTATGTCTTCTGGGGTGGTCGTGAAGGTTATGAATCACTTTTGAACACAGATATGGGTCTTGAAATGGACCACATGGCAAAATTCTTCCATTTGGCAATTGATTATGCAAAATCAATCAACCACTTGCCTATTTTCTTGATTGAACCAAAACCAAAAGAACCAATGACTCACCAATATGATTTTGACGCAGCGACAGCCCTTGCTTTCTTGCAAAAATATGATTTGGACAAATATTTCAAACTCAATCTTGAAACAAATCATGCTTGGCTGGCTGGGCACACTTTTGAACACAAATTAAATACTGCACGTACTTTCAATGCTTTGGGTTCTATTGATGCCAATCAAGGAAATTACTTGCTTGGTTGGGATACAGATGAATTCCCAACACTTGTTATTGATATCACACTTGCGATGCACCAAATTCTTTTGAACGGTGGACTTGGCAAAGGTGGAATTAACTTTGATGCGAAAGTACGTCGTACAAGTTTCAAAGCAGAAGATTTAATTCTTGCTCATATTGCAGGGATGGATACTTATGCGCGTGCTTTGAAAGGTGCAGCAGCAATCATTGAAGATAAATTCTTGTCTGATATTGTTGACGAACGTTATAGTTCATACAAAAATACAGAAGTTGGTCAAACCATTGAAAATGGAACAGCAACTTTTGAAAGTCTTGCCGCATTTGCACTTGAACAAGGTGACGATATTGAACTTGATTCTAATCACTTGGAATACATCAAATCAGTATTGAATGACTATCTTGTTTAAAATTTAGAACTTAAAAGAGGGCGAGGAATTCCTCCTCGTCCTTCTCTTTTATTACGAGGAATAATAATGACTTACGTGTTAGGAATTGACTTAGGAACATCAAGTCTTAAAGGGATTTTGATGGATGAAGTTGGTAATTTAATTACGACAAAATCTGCTGAATACCAAATTGATACGCCCAAACAAGGCTATTCTGAACAACGTCCAGAATATTGGATTGTGGCACTTGAATCAGTACTGACCGGTTTGTCAGTAGAAATTTCAGATTTTGGTCAGCAACTTGCAGGCATTAGTTTTTCGGGGCAAATGCATTCATTAGTCGTTTTAGATGACAATAATAAACCAGTTTATCCAGCAATTCTTTGGAATGATGTGAGAACAAGCAAACAATGTCAAGAAATTACTGACAGACTTGGTCAGCGACTTTTAGACATTACAAAAAATATTGCTCTTGAAGGATTTACCTTACCAAAAATTCTTTGGCTCCAAGAAAATGAACCAGAGGTTTGGTTAAGAGTTAAAAAAATAATGTTGCCAAAAGATTACTTGAGCCTTTGGCTGACAGGAAATATTTATACCGAATTTTCTGACGCAGCAGGAACTTTACTTTTAGATATTGAGAAAAAACAATGGTCAGAGGAAATTACTGACGCATTCAATATTGATAGGGGAATTCTACCTGAATTGATTGAATCCACTGACCGAACAGGATTTGTCAAAGCAGAAATAGCTGAACGCTATAAACTGACAAATGAAGTAAAAGTATTTGCTGGTGGAGCCGATAATGCTGCCGCCGCTCTGGGTGTTGGTTTAATCAATGAAGAAGTGGGATTGATTTCAATGGGAACCTCCGGAGTCGTTTCCGCTTATGAACCTAAAATTGCAGATTATAAAGGAAAACTCCATTTCTTTAATCACACGGTTCCAGGTGCTTATTACTCAATGGGAGTAACCTTGGCTGCCGGAAATTCTTTAAACTGGTATAAGGAAACTTTTGGAAAAGGCTTGAGTTTCAATGAACTTTTGTCAGAAGTTTACACAGTTTCTCCTGGTTCAGAAGGATTGCTCTTTACGCCATATATTGTAGGTGAAAGAACACCACATTTTGATTCAAAAATTCGCGGAAGTTTTATAGGAATTTCTGCTCATCATGAACAAAAACATTTTTCAAGAGCAGTGCTTGAAGGAATTACCTTTTCATTGCGTGATTCTAAAGATATCATGGAAAAAACGAAAAACAAGAAGTTTAAACGTTTGATTTCCGTAGGTGGGGGTGCGCAAAATCCCGACATTATGCAAATGCAAGCAGATATTTTTAATTCTGAAATGATTCGCTTAACGGTTGAGCAGGGACCGGGACTTGGTGCTTGTATGATTGCTGCTTTTGGTTGTGGACTTTTTGATAGCTTAGAAGCGGTCACTAAAGCTTTTGTTCATTACAAGGAAGCCAGTTTCATACCAAATCCAAAAAATGTAGCACGTTATGAGCAAATTTATCAAATTTGGAAACAAGTTTATAAAAATACCTCTGAAATTTCTCATCAATTAGTAGAATTCAATGACGAAGGTTAATTATGACATTTACCATTTCCAAAGAATCTTTGCCTTTTAGAGCTGACAAATCAATTAGTCAGATTACATTATCAAATGAACGACTCGCCATCGTTGTCCATGATTATGGAGCAAGAGTCTATCAGCTCCTCACTCCTGACAAAAATGGAACATTTGAAAATATTCTTTTATCCAAAAACAATTCCGAAACCTATGCAAATGATGGAGGATATTATGGTGTAATTTGCGGTCCAGTTGCCGGGCGTATTTCAGGTGCTACTTATGATTCTGTCAGTTTAGAGGCAAATGAAGGAAAAAATAATTTACATTCAGGAAGCCATGGCTGGGAAAGACAATTTTGGTCTTATGAAACTTTTGAAACAGCATCGTCTCTTGGCATTAAACTAAGTTTAAGAGATGAGGAGTCCGGTTTTCCAGGTCAAATCCAAGCAGAAGTCACTTATAAATTAACTGACAATAAGTTAGAAGTGACAATATCAGGTCTGTCAGTAACTGACACAGTCTTTAATCCGGCTTGGCATCCTTATTTTAATCTGTCAGCAGAATTATCAACGACTCATGAGCATTTCATTCAAGCAAATGTTGACTTTCTAGTTGAAACCAATCAAGAGAATATACCAACTGGTCGTCTTCTAAATGTTGACGACAGTTCTAATTCAATTAAAGAAAGCGTTTCAATCGAAAAACTTTTAAAAGATAATCCCGAAGGACTAGATGATTGCTTTGTTTTTAATCCCAAAGGAGATAAAAGTTTAATGCTTTATGACCCTTTATCTGGTCGGAAACTAGTAGCTCAAACTGATAGACAAGCGGTCGTGATTTACACAGCCACAAATCCAGAAATAGAGTCAATGATTAATGGCAGACCAATGTCCAAAAATCGCGGAATTGCTATTGAATTTCAAGAAATACCTGACCTTGTTCATCATCCTGAATGGGGAACGATTGAGCTTAAAGCAGGTCAAAAAAAGACATTTATAACAGAATATCTATTTACAACGAATTAAAATTTACTGACAGACTCATCAGTAAAAATAATTTTAATAAAATAATAGGGGGATGTACTCAAAAATGAGTAATGAAATCAAACAAGTTCAACATGATGAATATCATGAATTAACGCTTGGAGAACGTATTGGTTATGGAATGGGGGATTTTGCACAAAACCTTGTCTTTGGGACTGTTGGTGGATTTTTAGCACTCTATATGACAACAGTCAATGCGATTGGTACTGCAACAGCCGGTTTTATTTTTCTGTTCGTCCGAATTATTAATGTATTTTGGGACCCAATGGTTGGGACTTTTATTGATAAAAGAACATCAAAAGCAGGAAAATATCGTCCTTGGCTTTTAAGAGCAGGTATTCCTCTAGTGATTTTAGCTGCCTTACTTTTTGCGCCTCTGCCAGGTGTTAAAGGGTCTGTCCCCTTTGCTTTTATCGTTTATTTTGCCTCAGACTTAGTATATTCAGTTGTTAATATTCCTTATGGTTCACTTAATGCATCATTAACTCGTAATCCGGAATCCGTTGATAAACTGACAAGTACACGGATGATGTTGGCAAATGGAGCAAACCTCCTAGTCTACACCCTCTTTCCAATGTTTGTCCAAATGGCAGCACCGAAAGGAAGAAGTCTTAAAGATACTGGATTATTTGGCCTTAAACTTCATATGGGGAATTATACTGACCCTTCAGCGGGACATGCTTGGTTTGGAGTTTACTCAGTTTATATGATTATTGGTGCAATAGCTTTATTCCTATGTTATAAATTGACCAAAGAACGTGTGGTTGCAACAGCAGAACAATCGGCAGAAGTTAAAACAACTGACCTCTTCCTTGAATTAAAGAACAATCGTCCACTTGTGATTCTAGGGATTTTATTCATGTTAGCTTTCACTTTCATGTTTTTCATGAATACTGTAAATGGTTTCTTTAATCAATTTGTTGTTGGACATTCAGAATGGATGGGAGCCATTGGCCTCATTGCTTCAATTCCAGGAATTGTTTTCCCAATCTTTTGGCCTCGTTTAAAGAAAATTTTCGGTAAAAAAGGTTTCTTTCATCTTTTTATCGGAATGTTCATTGTTGGAGAAATTTTGACATATATTTGGTCCCTTAATGGAATGCATGATGCCCTCTGGTTAGCTTATGTTGCAACCTTTATTAAACAATGGGGCTTAACTTCAGCAACAGGGTTCATGTGGGCATTAGTTCCTGAAGTTGTCGCTTATGGAGAACTCAAATCGGGTAAAAGAAATTCTGCGATTATTAACGCAATCATGGGACTTTTCTTCAAAATTGGTTTTACATTAGGTGGAGCGATTCCACTTTGGTTCTTAGCAGCTTATGGTTTCAATGAGACAGCAGCACATCAACATGCTAACGCCCTAGCCGGTATAAATCTCACAGCAATTTGGATTCCAGTTGTTCTTGCTCTTGTATCAATGATTATTATGCAACTCTATCCAATTTCTGATAAGGATGTAGCAGACATTAATCAACAACTTGATGAAAAACGTGCTCAACTTAAGGAAGCGGAATAATTTATATTAAAAGGAGACAAAATCATGTCACTTATTCAAAACCCAATTCTTCCCGGCTTTAATGCAGACCCAAGCATTATTCGCGTAGAAGATACTTATTACATCGCGAACTCCACTTTTGAATGGTTCCCCGGTGTTCGTTTACATGAATCAAAAGATTTAGAACATTGGAACCTACTTCCAAGTCCATTGTCGACAACCACTTTGTTGGATATGAGAGGAAATTCAGCTTCAGGTGGAATCTGGGCCCCCGATTTATCTTATGCGGATGGTAAATTTTGGCTTGTTTATACAGATGTTAAGGTTGTCAATGGTGCTTTCAAAGATATGACCAATTATTTAACAACAGCTACAGACATCAAAGGACCATGGACAGACCCAATCAAGCTCAATGGTCTTGGCTTTGACGCTTCACTTTTCCATGATAAAGACGGACGGAAATACTTAGTTCAACAAACATGGGATCATCGTGAATACAAGCATCCATTTGACGGAATCACATTGACTGAGTTTGATGTGACAACAATGAAGTTACAACCTAAAACAGCTAAAACGATTTACAATGGTACAAATGTCAAATTGGTTGAAGGTCCACATCTCTACCAAATTAATGATTATTATTATCTTTTTGCGGCTCAAGGTGGAACAGTCTTTACGCACCAAGAAGTCGTGGCCCGCTCTAAAACATTAGATACTTTATCTTTTGAAACTGAACCCGGCGACCCATTTATTACAAACTTCGATACTCCTGATAATTATATTCAAAAACAAGGACACGGAGGTCTTGTATCTACACCCAAAGGTGAGTGGTATTATGCTTCCTTATGCGCTCGACCATGGAATCATAAAAATGAATCAAGCACAGACCCTCGTGGTTGGAGCTCTTTAGGTCGTGAAACTTCTATCCAAAAAGTGGAATGGGACGAAGAAGGTTGGCCACGTATTGTTGGTGGTCATGGTGGGAGCACTTTTGTTGAAGGACCAAAAGATGCAATTCAAACTAATGCACCTGCTGACCACAGTCAAAAAGACGATTTTGCAAGTTCTACTTTGGATATTAACTGGAATACATTGCGTGTCCCATTTACTGAGAAAATGGGTTCAGTTGGAAATGGCAAGTTAACATTAATTGGTCAGGGCTCTTTGGCAAATAATTTTGATTTATCTTTGATTGCTAGACGTTGGCAAGCTTTCTATTTTGACGCAGAAGTCAAAGTAAAATTTGACCCATTTTCTTACCAACAAATGGCTGGATTAACCAACTATTACAATGACCATCATTGGTCCTTCGCTTTTATCACATGGAATGAAATCAATGGAGCTGTCATTGAAGTTGCTGAGAATAACAGAGGAAACTATACTTCTTATTTAAAAGATAATGCCATTAAAATTCCTGACGGGACTGAATATGTTTGGTTCCGCACTAAAGTCCGTAAAGAATCTTATTCTTATGAATATAGTTTTGACGGCAAAAAATTCATAGAAATTCCTGTAGTCTTAGATGCGGCTGTCCTTTCAGATGATTATGTTTTACAAACTTATGGCGGATTCTTCACTGGAGCATTTGTCGGGCTTGCTGCCGTTGATTATTCTGGATATGATAGAGTTGCAGAATTTTATAACTTTGACTATAAAGAATTAGGAGACAAGGTCTTACCAGACGGTTCTTATACTTGGAAAGCAAGTGAATCAAGATTTGATTAGTCTACAATCCCTTACCTACATATTTGTAGTAAGGGATTTTTAGTAAAGGAAAAAGTCGATGAGAACGTTAGATGAAGCAGAAAAATTACGTTTAGCAAAGCTATCTATTTTTGATAAAATAAATAATGGTGATTGGTACCAATATAGCAAAGAAGTAGAACTACAAAAAATAGTCAAAAATTCTAGTCAAAAAATTTCTGAAATTAATGATAAGGCAAAAGAAAATATTGATGAAGCAAGAAAACTCTTGGAGGATTTTCTTCCAAATTTACCTCAAAGTTCAGAAATATATTTTCCAATAACTGCTTTGGAATACCCCAATCGTTTTAAAGTCGGAGAAAATACTTTTATTAATAGTGGACTTCAGATTATTAGTGCGGGTAAGGTTAAGATCGGAAAAAACTGTTTTATTGGACCAAATTGTCAATTATTTACACCTAATCATCATGCCAAGGATGTGTTTTTAAGACGTGAAGGCTGGCAATATGATGGGCCAATAGTAATTGGTAATGATTGTTGGCTTGGCGGTTCAGTGATTCTCTTGCCTGGAGTTTCTTTAGGAGATGATGTTGTCGTTGGTGCTGGCTCTGTGGTGACCAAATCATTTCCTAGCCACTGCATGATTGCTGGAAATCCGGCACGGTTGATAAGAAATAAATAAACTCATAAAAACTGCTCTTACATAAGAGTAGTTTTTAGCTTTATTATGAGCAACATTTCCATTTTAAAATATCAAGGATTACTAGAAAGTAATTGTGGAAAGCGGTATCATTTGTGGGTAGTAAAAAAGGCAAGAAGACTTGCAAATAAAAAATTAAGGAGTTACTATCATGAGAAAACTTTCTCCCACTTTCATCTATTTTTTTGGTGCTTTAGGTGGCTTATTATTTGGATATGACACAGGCGTCATATCGGGAGCGCTACTTTTTATTGAAAAAGAGAGCTGGCAGGTGAGTTCTTGGGCTTGGATGGAAGGATGGATTACAGCGGCAGTTTTAATGGGAGCTGTAATTGGCGCGGTCGTGATTGGACCAATGAGTGACCGTTTTGGTCGGAAACGTTTGTTACTTTTGTCAGCGGTAATCTTTTTTGTTGGAGCTTTAGGTTCAGGGCTTTCAAATAGCGCTGAGTTACTAATCATCTCTCGGGTTATTCTTGGGATGGCTGTTGGGTCAGCTTCAGCTTTGGTGCCGACTTATTTATCAGAACTTTCACCCGCTAAAATTCGTGGTGGAGTTTCAACTATGTTTCAATTGATGATTATGACTGGGATTTTATTAGCCTATATCTCAAACTATGCTTTAAAAGGAGTTTCAGGAAATTGGCATTGGATGCTTGGTTTGGCCACTGTTCCAGCAGCCCTTCTTTTCATCGGTGGACTCTTTTTGCCAGAATCTCCAAGATTTCTTGTTCGTCATGATAATGAAGCAGGTGCCCGTGAAATATTAGGGATGATAAATGACGATCCAAACTCGATTGAAGCAGAAATTTCTGATATTCAATTGATGGCTAAGGAAGAAAAACAAGGTGGCTTACAAGAATTATTTGGTCAAATGTCACGTCCAGTTTTGATTATGGCAATTGGTCTGGCAATTTTTCAACAGGTTATGGGCTGTAATACAGTATTATACTTTGCACCATCAATTTTTGTTGCGGTAGGATTTGGGGCAAGCGCAGCTTTACTTGCTCATATTGGGATTGGTATTTTCAATGTTATTGTAACTTATATTGCTATGAGAGTAATGGATAAAGTTAATCGTCGGTGGATGCTCAATTTTGGTGCTTGGGGAATGGGAATTTCTCTTGTATTGATGTCAGTAGGGATGATTTTAGCAGAAAATGCTCATATTGGCTTTGGTAAATATTTAGCAGTTATCGCTTTAACGGTATATATTGCCTTCTTCTCAGCAACATGGGGACCAGTAATGTGGGTGATGATTGGTGAATCTTTCCCACTTAAAATCCGTGGCTTAGGAAATTCATTTGGTGCTGCTGTCAACTGGGCTGCTAACTGGGTGGTGTCATTAACATTCTTACCATTATTATCATTTTTTGGAACAGGTAAAATTTTCCTGATTTATGCGGCTTGTTGTTTCCTCTCAATTTGGTTTACTAGTAAAAAAGTTATTGAAACAAGAGGCAAAACACTCGAACAAATCGAAGCAGAATTACTGCATCGTGTGCATCATTTAGAAGAAGAGTAGCAATGTTTCCTAGTGGATATATGAACAAATTATTAGAATATCAAGCATAATTGACCTATAATGAAAGAAAATCAGGAGGAAAAAATGACAGAATATAATTCAGAAGCTTATTTGAAAAAGCTTGATAAATGGTGGCGAGCAGCAACTTATCTTGGAGCAGGAATGATCTTCTTGAAAGAAAATCCTTTGTTCTCTGTGACAGGTACTCCAATTAAAGCGGAAAACCTTAAAGCCAATCCTATTGGGCACTGGGGGACGGTTTCAGGACAAACTTTCCTCTATGCTCATGCTAATCGTCTAATCAATAAATATAATCAAAAGATGTTTTACATGGGTGGCCCCGGACATGGTGGACAAGCTATGGTTGTTCCTTCTTATCTTGATGGCTCATATACAGAAGCTTATCCAGAGATTACTCAAGATTTGGAAGGAATGTCACGTTTGTTTAAACGTTTCTCATTTCCTGGAGGAATAGGGTCGCATATGACAGCACAAACCCCTGGTTCACTTCATGAAGGAGGTGAGTTGGGTTATGTGCTATCACATGCAACAGGGGCTATTCTTGATCAACCTGAACAGATTGCTTTTGCTGTTGTTGGTGATGGAGAAGCTGAAACTGGACCGTTGATGACAAGTTGGCACTCTATTAAATTCATTAATCCTAAGAATGACGGGGCAATTTTACCAATTCTTGATTTAAATGGTTTTAAAATTTCAAATCCTACTTTGTTCGCTCGAACTTCAGATGTTGATATTCGTAAATTCTTTGAAGGACTGGGTTACTCACCTCGTTATATTGAAAATGATGATATTCATGATTACATGGCTTATCATAAATTAGCAGCTGAAGTTTTTGATAAAGTGATTGAAGACATTCATCAAATTCAGAAAGATGCGCGTGAAGATAATCGTTATCAAAATGGAGAGATTCCAGCTTGGCCAATTGTTATCGCACGTTTACCAAAAGGTTGGGGTGGTCCACGTTATAATGATTGGTCAGGTCCTAAATTTGACGGTAAGGGAATGCCGATTGAACATAGTTTCCGTGCGCATCAAGTTCCACTTCCGTTATCTTCTAAAAATATGGGAACTTTACCAGAATTTGTAAAATGGATGACTTCTTACCAACCAGAAACTTTATTTAATGCTGATGGAAGTTTGAAAGAAGAGTTGCGTGATTTTGCACCAAAAGGTGAGATGCGAATGGCTTCAAACCCTGTAACAAATGGGGGAGTTGATTCTTCTAATTTGGTTTTACCAGATTGGCAAGAATTTGCAAATCCAATTTCTGAAAATAATCGAGGAAAATTACTCCCTGATACAAATGACAATATGGATATGAATGTTTTGTCAAAATATTTTGCTGAAATAGTCAAACTTAATCCTACGCGTTTCCGTTTGTTTGGTCCTGATGAAACCATGTCTAATCGTTTTTGGGAAATGTTTAAGGTGACGAATCGTCAATGGATGCAAGTCATAAAAAATCCAAATGATGAATTTATCTCACCTGAGGGTCGCATTATTGATTCTCAATTATCAGAACACCAGGCAGAAGGTTGGCTTGAAGGTTATACTTTAACTGGACGTACAGGAGTATTTGCAAGTTATGAATCATTCTTGCGAGTCGTGGATTCAATGTTAACTCAACATTTCAAATGGATTCGTCAAGCAGCAGACCAAAAATGGCGCCATGATTATCCTTCGCTTAATGTTATTTCGACTTCAACTGTTTTCCAACAAGACCATAACGGTTATACTCACCAAGATCCTGGAATGTTGACTCATTTGGCTGAAAAGAAATCTGATTTTATCAGACAATATTTGCCAGCTGATGGAAATACTTTGCTTGCCGTATTTGACCGTGCTTTTCAAGATAGAAGTAAAATTAATCATATTGTAGCCTCTAAACAACCTCGTCAACAATGGTTTACTAAAGAAGAAGCTGAAAAATTGGCGACTGACGGAATTGCAACAATTGATTGGGCTTCAACGGCTAAAGATGGAGAAGCAGTAGATTTGGTTTTTGCCTCAGCAGGAGCTGAGCCTACAATTGAAACACTGGCAGCTTTACATCTTATAAACGAAGTTTTCCCACAGGCAAAATTCCGTTATGTGAACGTGGTTGAATTAGGGCGGTTGCAAAAGAAAAAAGGAGCACTCAATCAAGAACGTGAACTCTCAGATGAAGAATTTGAAAAATACTTTGGCCCTTCAGGCACTCCAGTAATTTTTGGATTCCATGGGTATGAAGATTTAATCGAATCCATTTTCTATCAAAGAGGACATGATGCTTTGATTGTTCATGGTTACCGTGAAGATGGTGACATCACGACGACTTATGATATGCGGGTTTACTCTGAGCTTGACCGTTTCCACCAAGCGATTGATGCCATGCAAGTTCTTTATGTCAACCGAAAAGTTAATCAAGGTCTAGCGAAAGCTTTCATTGACCGAATGGAACGGACACTAGTTAAACACTTTGAAGTGACAAGAAATGAAGGAGTTGATATTCCTGAGTTTACTGAATGGGTTTGGTCTGATTTAAAGAAATAGGCTTAAATTTATAAAATAAAAAAAACACGCTGATTTTAATCAATCAAGCGTGTTTTTTTACTGACAGAATGATTAGGTCTGGTCTGTCAGTAATTAATTTTCTGTCAGTGAATAAGGAAGTTGTTCGTTCGTATATTTAAGTGGATTTGGTACGATTCCTAAATCAAATTTTAGGGTTCCGCCTTTTATCAATTCTTCGTGCTTGATAAAAGTATCATTGATTTTTTTGTCAGTAAATGTGATTTGGTTGACGAAAACTTGTTGCGGAGCATTTGGTTCTGCAAGGATAGTAAGTTGCTGACCAGAGGAAAGGTTGATTCTAGCTTTGTCCCAGAGTGGAATTCCTAATACATATTGATTAGAAGCAGCCGTGACTGGATAGAATCCTAAACTTGAAAAAATATACCAAGCTGCCATTGTTCCATTATCTTCGTCACCAGGATAGCCCTTTGGACTATCATTAAATGTTTCTGTCAGTAAATTTTTGATTAAAGGCGTAGCCATCCAAGGTTTGCCAATGTAGCTAAAAAGATATGGGTAATGGAAACTTGGTTGATTTGAGATAGCCACTTGTCCAAATTCGATAGCAGCCATTTCACTCATTTCGTGAATTTCAAAACCGTATCCTTCAACATTGAAATTTGGTCGTTGGTTGCAAAGCTCGATGAGTTTGTTTTCAAAATTTTCTCTTGAGCCATGTAGTTTAATCAATCCAGCAAAATCATGAAGAACTGACCAAGAAGTCTGCCAAGCAGAACCTTCTGCATAATCACGCCCCCAACGAATATCTAAAAAGTCAGGTCTGAAATTTCTGTCAGCATCTTTTGCTCGCATAAAACCAGTTTCAGAATCAAAAATATTTTGATAGTTTTTTGCTTGATGGGCATAGAAGTCTGAAGTTTCTTTGTCACCGGTTTGTTTCGCCACTTGAGAAATACAATAATCAGAAAATGCGTAATCTAAAGTCTGATTAACTGATTCATGGTGAGTGAGCGGAACATAACCAAGTTTTAGATAATCTTTTGTGCCACGACGGCCGTAATTAGAGTTTTCAGATTGACTTGTGGCTCCTTTTTTCATTGCTTCCAAAAACTCGGGCATCAAATCAGGACGAATGTTTTTGCTTGCAGCATCAGCAATGACAGCATCTATCAAGGTACCGGGCATTAGACCACGTTCATCAGGAGAAAGCCATTTTGGAAGAAAACCAGTCGCACGATAAGAATTTAGGAAACCTTCGAGCATATCACCGTACTCGTCAACGGCTATTAGACTATAAAGCGGATAGACTGTTCGGAAAGTATCCCAGAAGCCATTGTTTGTATAGAGCGGGCCTTTCTTGACAGTTTTAGAGCTTGTATCGTAATGGATTTTTTGATGCTCTTGGTCAAATTCATAAAAAGTTTGTGGAAAGAGAAATGAGCGATAAAGATTGTGATAGAAAGTGGAAACTTCTTGTTGATTATGATGCTCAATTTCGATACGTGAAAAAAGGTTATTCCAAGCTGATTCAGCATTTTCCAAATATGTTTCTGCTGAATTATCTTGTTCACGCTCCAGATTAAGAGCGGCTTGCTCCTTGGAAATAAAAGAAGTAGCAAAATGTATTTGAACCTGCTTGGCTGCTTTGAAATCTAAGCGAACAGAAGAATCTTCATCAGATAAATTTCCACTTAAAACAAAAGGTTGGTCAGCAGTAAATTTGAGATAAAAAGTAAAATTTTCATCTTCACAACCCGCAAAATTAATAATTGAAAGCTCTAAGCTGTAATCGTCAAGTTGTTGAAGTTCATA
>OAWA01001071.1_pt1 | contig 14458 bp, 19 predicted proteins | sample 1516971 | NCBI WGS metagenome assembly OAWA01 (sample SAMEA2580097, study PRJEB22360) | human gut metagenome | biome: human gut; feature: human-associated habitat; material: faeces | place: Denmark | collected 2008/2010
AGATGGAGGACAGAGCTCACAAACAAAGAAAAAAAAAAAAAAAAAAAGCCGGTCCTTTTCATTGATATGAAAGGAAATTCCTTTCAGGACTTCCTGGTCGACAAATGTTTTATGTATATTCTGACAAGATAAAACCATAGTGCACTCCTTCAAAATTTCTAAGCTGTAAAAATTCTTTATAAGCATAACATAATTTCTGAAAAAACGCACTGAAAAGTTTGACAGATATTAGACAATCTATTTAATTTGAGTAGTTAATAAAATAAGTGGGAGGGTAATAATGTCATCAATGGATAAGAATATATCACCGGCAGTTATAAAGAGATTACCTAGATATTACCGTTATTTGGGGGCTTTGAAAGCAAAAAATATTACGAGGATCTCATCCAAAGAGCTGAGCGAGAGGATGAAAGTAACTGCATCCCAGATCCGGCAGGACCTGAATAATTTTGGAGGTTTCGGGCAGCAAGGATACGGCTACAATGTAGAAAATCTTTACGTGGAGATCGGAAAGATTCTGGGACTTGACAAAAGCAATCAGATGATCATCGTTGGTGCCGGCAATCTGGGGCAGGCATTGGCTAATTATCAGGATTTTAACAATAACAGCATTGGTTTTCAGGTGATTGCGCTGTTCGATGTGAATCCGAAGCTGATCGGCATCACGGTGCACGGAGTGGAAGTGCACGATATTGACGATATGGAAGAGTTTATAAAGAATCATGAGATCAAGATTGCAGCCCTCACGCTTCCGCAGGACCAGGCGCCGAAGATTGCCAAAGATCTTGTGTCGTGGGGCATCAAAGGATTTTGGAACTTTGCCCCTGTGGATCTCACGCTGCCGGACAGTGTGACCGTGGAGAATGTCCATTTGGCAGAAAGCCTCATGACGCTGACTTACAATATTCACAGCAGGGAAGACAGCGAAGGCGCGGAGTAAAGACGGGAGGAACGCCATGATTGTCGGTATAGGAACTGACCTGATAGAAATCGGGCGGGTACAGAAGATGGTGGAGAGAAAGAACCGCCTGAGCCGGATTTTTTCAGAAGAGGAACTGGCATGCGCAGGTTTAAACAGTACGACTCTTGCTGGTAATTTTGCAGTTAAAGAAGCCGTTTCCAAGGTATTTGGAACCGGCTTCTTCGGATTGGAGCCCTATGAGATCGGAGTGTTTCGGAATTCAAAAGGAGCACCTTATGTGAAACTCACAGGCAGAGCCGAAAAAATGGCATCAGATAGGAAGATTACGAAATTTCATGTGTCGGTTACGAACACAGGGGGGCTGGCACAGGCTTTTGTCATAGGAGAGTGTCTATGAAATATGTTTTAAAAAATCAGGAAATGCAGGATGTTGATAAAGAGACCATACAGCAGATCGGAATGCCGGGTCTTGTGCTGATGGAGCGGGCCAGCGAAAAGATTGCCCGAAGGCTCATGGAAACAGTCAGAAAAAGTGACAGGATACTTTCTGTGGCAGGATGCGGAAATAACGGGGGAGATGCGCTGGCTGCGGCCAGAATCCTTCTGGAGGAAGGATATTCTGTGGATTTCACAGTCGTGGGGGAGCTGTCCAAGGCATCCGGAGATTTAAAGACGCAGTATGATATCCTTACCCGTCTTGGGTATGAGCAAAAAAAAGAAATAGATTATAACGGCTATGACTGGATTTTGGAAGGAATGTTCGGCGTAGGCCTTTCCAGGGAGATAGCGGGGATATATCGGACCGTTGTGGAGAGGATCAATGAAAGCAGAGCCAGAGTCATGTCGGTCGATATTCCCTCCGGCATCAGCGGGGATACGGGGAAAGTCCTCGGATGCGCCGTCAGGGCAGACGCTACGGTGACGTTCGGCGGGCCCAAGGCAGGACATCTGCTCTATCCGGGAAAAGAATATGCGGGACGGCTGTATGTAGAAAAGATCGGTTTCTTTGATTCCGTTTTAAAGAAGCATGCAGGGGGATTCACATACGACAGGGAAGATCTAAAGAGGCTTCCGGGCCGTTTTGCGGATTCTCACAAGGGCACCTACGGAAAAGTCCTGATCATAGCAGGAAATGAGACGATGTCAGGGGCTGCTTTTTTTTCGGCAAAGAGTGCTCTGCGCATGGGCAGCGGACTGGTAAAGGTGATTTCCTGTGAAGCCAACCGTCCGATTCTGCAGTCTATGCTTCCGGAAGTACTGTTCGGAACATATGAGAATGTAAAAAAAGCCCTTGAATGGTGTGACTGTATCTTATTCGGACCTGGAATGGGAGTCTCAGAGCGGACCAAAGAATTATTGGAAGAGGTTTTACAGTGTGGAAAGAAACCTCTTTTGCTGGATGCCGACGGCCTGAATACGGTCAGCCGTTATGGAATGGAGATCGATTATCCGGCAGGGTGTGTTCTCACACCGCATCTCCTGGAAGCTGCAAGGCTTCTTGGAATATCCGCAGAGCAGGTGAAAGAAAGTTTGACGGATGCGGGGCAGAGGCTGGCAGACAGATTCCGCGGCACTGCTGTGCTGAAGGATGCGGCGACGCTCGTAGTGTCAGCCGACCGGCCCGTTTATTATAACAGCAGCGGCAACAACGGAATGGCCACAGGGGGGAGCGGAGACGTGTTAAGCGGCATGATCGCAAGTCTCCTCGGGAGAGGCATGGGATGTTTGGAAGCTGCGGTTCTGGGCGTCTATGTCCACGGGCTTGCAGGAGACCATGCTGCAGAAATTTTGGGATACGACAGCATGCTGGCATCAGACATCATCGACGCGGTCAGCAGTGTTTTAGGAGGAATCAGCAATGAATCAATATTATAGAGTATATGCAGCCATCGACCTGGATGCGATCTGCCAAAATATCAGCGAGATAAAGAAAATTGTGGGGCCGGATACAAAGATCATGCCGGTGATCAAGGCCGACGGCTACGGACACGGGGCAGTCCCGGTGGCGAAGGCATTGAATAAGATCGGCGTCGACGGTTTTGCGGTGGCGATCATTGAGGAAGGGATCGCACTGAGAAAACAGGGGATCACAAAACCGATCTTAATTCTTGGATATACTTCGGAATATCAGTATGCTTCTTTGATCCAGCACGAAATTGAACAGACGGTATTTTCTTATGAGATGGCGGAGGCGATCTCTAAATTTGCGGTTACGATGAAGAAGGAAGCCAAGATACATATCAAAGTGGATACCGGAATGAACAGGATCGGTTTTAAGCCCACGGAAGAATCTGTCGGGCAGGTACAGCGTATCCGGAAGCTTCCGAATATTAAGATCCAGGGGATTTTTACTCATTTTGCATGTGCGGACGAGGAGGAGAAGACATCAGCCAGACACCAGAAGGAACTGTTTGATCAGTTTGTCTCAAAGATTGAAGAAAAAGGGATCAAGATCCCGGTCAAGCACGTCTCCAACAGCGCAGCCATCATGGACCTTTGTGAATGCCGCATGGATATGGTGCGCTCCGGCATCATCACCTATGGACTGTATCCATCCGAAGAAGTGGATAAGTCGGCCATTGATTTAAAGCCGGCACTTTCCCTGATCAGCCATGTGATCCATGTAAAGGAAGTGGGACCGGGAGAAGGGGTCAGTTACGGCTCAACGTTCGTTACGGACAGGAAGACCAGGATCGCGACGATACCGGTAGGTTACGCTGACGGCTATCCGAGGGCCTTATCTTCCAGGGGAAGGGTCATTATCCGGGGACAGTATGCGCCGATTATTGGAAGGATCTGCATGGATCAGTTTATGGTGGACGTGACCGATATCGAAGGCGTCAGCGTCATGGACCGGGTCACTCTGGTAGGGACAGACGGAGATAAAAATATCACGGTGGAAGAGGCGGCAGATCTGGCAGGTTCCTTTAACTATGAATTTGTCTGCGGGATCGGAAAAAGGGTTCCCAGAGTATACTTCCAGGATGGAAAGGCAAAAGAGGCAGTGGACTATCTGGAAGACTGAGGTATTCTAAAGCCGGACGAAAATCGTTTGGAAAATAGGATTAAGTTGAATACTTCTGAAAGAAATGTCAATACTCTTCATAAACTATTATGAAAGAGATGGAGAGTGATTAGGCTTATGGTAATTAAGCGAGGAGATATTTTTTATGCAGATTTGAGGCCTGTTGTCGGCTCAGAACAAGGAGGCGTCCGCCCGGTCATTATTTTGCAGAACGACGCGGGCAACCGATACAGCCCCACGGTCATCTGTGCAGCGATCACGAGCAAGATGAACAAGGCAAAACTTCCGACCCATGTGCCGGTGGACTGCAGGAAATGCCAGCTGGAAAAAGATTCGGTTATCTTGCTGGAACAGATCAGGACGATCGATAAAAGCCGGCTGAGAGAAAAGGTCTGTCATCTGAACAGTTTTATATTGGAGAAAGTTGACAGGGCATTAAAGATCAGTTTAAGTCTTGATACATAGATGGACAGATTGACCTTTTCTTCGTAAAATGGTATATTTTATTACGACTGATGAATAAAGGAGATGTATATGGAAGATTTAAGTGCCGCGATGATCCTGATACCGCTGCTTACGTTGGTATTAGGTGCCGTCTTCGGCTACATAATTGGAACGAAAAGCAAAAATAAGCCCAAGGGTAAGCAAAACGATCAGACAGAGCGGGAAGCGGATGACGATAATGACAATGAATATGAAGAAGAGATCATGAACATTGTCAACCAGGGGCATGAGCAGGGGGCCATTTTGGAAGATGAAGCCAAGATGATCACCAATATTTTTGAGTTCGGGGACAAAGATGTAACCGATGTCATGACTTCCAGAAAGAAGATCGATGGGATCGACTGCACCATGTCTCTGGAAGAAGCCCTGCATTTTATGCTGGATGAGCCATATTCAAGATTTCCTCTCTATGAGGAGGATATCGATCATATCATTGGTGTCCTGTATCTCAAGGATGTGATCGACGCCTTTATAAATAATAAAGATCTGGAGCTCTATGAGATTGCCAGGGAGCCGTTCTATGTACACCAGACCATGAATCTGTCTGTGTTGTTTCAGGAAATGCAGACAAAAAAGATCCATATGGCGATCGTTGTGGATGAATACAGTCAGACAGAAGGCATTGTTTCAATGGAAGATATGCTGGAAGTGATCGTTGGAAATATCCTGGATGAGTATGATGTGGAAGACAGGGAGATCACAAAGCTTGGTTGGGCCGATATTTTCCTGATGCGGGGAAGCACGAGACTTGAAAAGATCGAGGAAGTGCTCGGCATCGAGTTTGAAGTAGAAGAGATTGAAACGCTGAGCGGATTTTTGGTAGACCAGTTGGGCCATCTTCCGGAACAGGGAGAAGAAGTGGAGATCATTTATGAAGGATGGTCTTTTAAATCTGTGGATATTCACGACAACGTGATCAAACAGGTAAAAGTGGAGAAAAAGCATACAAAAAAAGAAGAAAATGATTCAGAGAAGGAGTAAATACAGTTATGTCAGGACATAGTAAATTTGCAAACATTAAACACAAGAAAGAAAAAAATGACGCGAAAAAAGGCAAGATCTTTACCAAACTCGGAAGAGAGATTGCTGTGGCGGTGAAAGAAGGCGGTGCGGACCCGGAAAATAACAGCCGGCTCCGTGATATTATCGCTAAGGCAAAGGCCAACAATATGCCCAATGACACCATTGACCGAAGCATCAAAAAAGCTGCGGGCGATGCAAACGCCGTCAACTATGAGGCTATTACATATGAAGGATACGGCCCGAGCGGAGTTGCGATCATCGTAGAGGCTCTGACAGACAACAAAAACAGGACTGCCTCCAATGTCCGGAGTGCCTTTACCAAAGGAAACGGAAGCATCGGGACACCGGGCTGTGTCTCCTACAATTTTGAGAAAAAGGGCCAGATCATTATCGCAAAAGAGGATTGTCAGATGGATGAGGACGATCTCATGATGACTGCGCTGGATGCGGGAGCAGAGGATTTTGCCGCAGAGGAAGACAGCTATGAGATCGTTACGGACCCGGATGATTTTTCTAAAGTCAGGGAGGCCCTGGAAGCGGAATCCATCGAGATGGCCAGTGCAGAAGTTACCATGATTCCGAACACTATGGTAGAGCTTGCTTCTGAGGATGATATCAAGAATCTGCAGAAGACGCTGGATTTGCTGGAAGAAGACGATGACGTCCAGGATGTCTGGCATAACTGGGACGAATAGACTGTACAGACCAAATAGAGACCCTTCATCATGTATTTATGCCATGATGAAGGGTCTTTTTATGATATAATTAAGAAGATGATATATCATGCAGATCCGGGAAGGTGCCATCAGGGGAACCGGCAGGGCTGTGATCAAAGTATCTGTTCCTGAATCGGGCATTTATAGCAGTGCTTCTAAAAATATTACGGTCAATGCGGCACCGAAGCGTCCTTCATTCAGCATCTGTACAGCGTCCAACTCAGAATTTAAAAATCAGAAAGTAAACTTTGTATGGATTTTGATCTCCTATGAGATACTAATAACCTTAATCTTTCAGGATTATATGAAAGAAGACAGGACGAATTTTCTTTGTGAACATCCTGTGATTTTTTCTAAAATAACTATAAAATCTATTGATTTTATAACAGCTTGAAGATATAATGCATGTTACTGTAAAGAAAAGATAAACTTTTTGAAGAGGAAGGGATGACTTATGTTTCCGATGTATGGATTTTTTGATCCGACTTATATTTTGATTATAATAGGTGTTATTATTACGCTTGCGGCATCTGCCAAGATGAATTCGGCTTTTAGGAGGTACTCAAGGGTCCGCAGCCACTCAGGGCTGACAGGAGCACAGGCAGCTACGAAAATTTTGAATTATGCGGGAATCTATGATGTAGTAGTGGAACGTGTGTCCGGTAACCTGACCGACCACTATGATCCAAGAAGTAAAGTATTAAGATTGTCCGACGCTACGTATAATGCCACATCGGTAGCGGCAATCGGTGTCGCCGCTCATGAGTGCGGTCATGCTATGCAGGACAAAGAGGCGTATGCACCGCTCAAACTCCGCGGAAGTCTAGTACCTGTAGCTAATATTGGCTCTAATCTTTCATGGGTTTTTATTATCCTGGGTATCATCATGGGGGCCAATCAGACACTCCTGAATATCGGGATACTCCTGTTCTCGCTGGCCGTGATCTTCCAGTTAGTAACTCTTCCGGTAGAGTTCAACGCATCCAGCCGTGCGCTGAGAGTTTTGAAAGACTCTGCGATGATGTATGATGATGAAGTGGAAGATACAAGAAAAGTATTATCTGCGGCTGCATTGACCTATGTAGCATCTGCGGCTGCAGCTATTTTGAGTCTGCTGCGTCTGGTGATTTTATTCGGCGGCGGCAGAGACGATTAATAAATTAAAGAGATTTTCTCGATTTTCTGCATTCGGTTTTGAAAAGCCCGTCTTTTCGCTGTATCCAAAGTTCTTATAAAGATAAAGACACCGTGTTGCAAAGACTGGGAATAAACATAAGACGCCGTGGATTTTTGGATGCGTGATACGATTGACGGGAGCAGCAGTCTGTCTGTTTAAGAAAAAGAAGATGGAGGAGTGGACAGCCGGGAGAAACAAACCTGGCTGTCTTCTTTTGTTTCGGGAAAAGTCTGGATGCACGGATCACGGAAAGCAAAACTTGTCAACTGAATAAAGAAAGCTTAAAATAGTGAAGAGTAAGTATTCAGGAAGAGAAAGGATGATTGACATGTCTGTAACAGAGGTCAGGAGTTATTTAAAAGAATTTAATATGGCTGACAGAATGAAGGATTTTGAAGTTTCCAGTGCCACAGTAGAGCTAGCGGCCAAAGCACTGGGTGTGGAAGAAGCGAGGATCGCCAAGACGTTATCCTTTTACGGGCCGGATGGGTGCTGTATCCTTGTGGTAACCGCCGGAGACGTAAAGATCGACAATAAAAAATTTAAAAATATGTTCGGGTTAAAGGCAAAGATGCTGAGAGGAGACGATGTAAAAAAGCTTACCGGACATGAAAAGGGCGGTGTCTGCCCATTTGCAAATCCGGAGCATACAGAAGTATTTTTGGATGAGTCGCTGGGAAAGTTTGAAACTGTTTTTCCTGCCTGCGGCAGCGCAAATTCTGCGATTGAGCTCAAACCGGAAGAACTCTTTCAATGTGCAAAAGCCGTGAAGTGGGTGGATGTGACAAAGGCCGCAGGAGCCCCAAAATGAACGTAAAGATTATCTGTGTGGGGAAGATTAAGGAGCCATATTTAAGAAAACTGATCGAGCGCTGTGTGAAAGAACTGAACAGGAGCTGCCGTCTGGAGATCATTGAACTGAAAGATGAAAAAACACCTGACGGAGCCAGTGAGAAGGAGGAGGAGCGCATCCGGGAGATCGAGGGCAAGAGGATCTTAAACCGGATTCCGGAAGGAAGCATTGTGATCCCGCTTTGTATTGACGGAAAACAAATGACTTCAGACGAACTCAGGCACAAGTGGGAGAAATGGAACAGGCAGAGGGATGCAGAGGTTGTATTCGTTATCGGAGGATCTCTGGGACTTTGCAGTGCGGTCCAGAGGAGGGGGACATTTAAGCTGAGTTTCAGTGCAATGACATTTCCACATCAGCTGATGAGGCTGATCCTCTTGGAACAGCTTGTATATGCGGCAGGGATGAAGGAGGAATGATGGGATCAATATTGATCATAGAGGACAATCAGGATGTCAGCCGGATGCTGTCGGAGTTTCTCTTAGAGTCCGGCTATCAGCCAGAGTCAGCTTTTTCCGGAACGGACGGGCTTAGAAAACTGAAAGAACACTGCTATGACCTGGTGCTCCTGGATCTGATGCTTCCCTATAAAAGCGGAGATCAGGTTTTGAGGGAACTGAGGGAATTTCCGGATATTCCGGTGATCGTCATTTCGGCAAAGGACCTGGTGGGAACAAAGATCGATCTCTTAAAGCTGGGGGCCGACGACTATATTACGAAGCCTTTTGATATGGGAGAGGTAGAGGCCAGGGTCCTGTCGAATTTAAGACGGCAGAGTTCTTCCAAAGTCAAAGAACAGACGCTTCAATACAAAGACCTGATACTGTCGAAAGATGCAAAAAGTGTACTGCTGGAAGGCCAGGATGTGAAACTTACCGCAAAGGAATATGCAATCCTTCAACTGCTGATGGAGTATCCGAAGAAGGTCTACACAAAAGCAAATATATAAGCAATTTAAGGAACAAATTAAAAAATGCGAATCCCTTAGAACAGTATATTGAGACGGTGTGGGGCATCGGATATCGGATGTACAAGGAATAAACCGACAAATTCTTTACCATTGATAGTATGAACTTAACCTTTTCTTTACGATTGACAGCTATACTGTACTTACAAAAGGAAAGGACAGGTGAGAAACATGAATTATGTATTGGAGACAGAAAATCTGACGAAAGATTTCGGCAGTTTCCGTGCGCTTGACCGGGTCTCAGTAAAACTTGAGCCCGGGAAAATTTATGGGCTGATCGGCCGGAACGGAGCCGGGAAGACCACACTGATGCGTCTTGCGGCAGGACTCAGCTTCCCCTCAGAAGGAAGCATTTCTTTGTTTGGGCGCGGGGGTGAAAAAGCGTCACATCAGAATCCGGTGTGCGGAGACATCCAGGCTGGCAGCGGTTTTAGAAGAGAGCCTTCATACGTCGAATTATAAAGTGATGCCGGACGGCTCTGCAAAGCTGTATGATTGCCTGGAACGGCAGGGGAGCAGTCCTCATGTTGATCGTGGCCCGTCTGTTCGGGAACGGCACTCTTGGCATGAACGCTGCCGGCAATGCATCCTTCCTGGCAGATCCTCAGATGGTGGCCCTTTTGGGAACAGTGGCCGCAGGAATGTTTCTTTGCGGGGATTTTGAAAATAAGACTGTTCACGATGCAGTGTCCGGAGGCATCGGAAGAAGTCAGCTGGTTCTGGGGAAAGCACTTTCTTATTTTTTGATCCTCTTTCTATTGATTCTTCCGTATTTCGCAGTCACGATCACGGCATTTTTTATAGACAGCCAGTATCAGCTGTATATCCCGTCTGTGTTTCTCACTTTGATTTGCAGAGAATCAGGAAATGCGCTCACACTATATTCTGTATTGAAAATTCTTGGGATCACGGCGGCGGTATGTGTGGTCTACGCGGGACAGCTGAGCATTTGTCTTCCGCTGGCGTTTATTTTTCGCAGGCCGGTGCCGGTCATCGGGATTGGATATCTGGTATCAATGACCTGCGGAATGCTTCAGGCAGGAGGAAACAAAGTATTTAAAGTATTTGAAAAAATGATCAGTATGACGCCGTTCCACTTTAAAAATTTAACCCGGCTTTCTATGGACGCAGAACCGGAAATGTTTTTGAAGAGTGTCGGAACCGGAGTCGGTTTTACCGTTCTGATGATCCTGGCGGCCATGCTCATTTTCAGGAGAGCCGAGATCAAATAAACATACAGGAGATGTACAGATGGTTCTTATATTGTCAGCGGTGATCGTAATTCTGGTCGGATATGTGATTTTGCTCCGGAAGCAGGTCAATAAAATAAACCGCCAGCTGGAAAAACGCAGAAAAGAAAATACGAGACAGCCGATAAGCCTGGAATTGATAGATTCCGGGCTTACAAGCCTTGTAACACCTCTGACGGCAATCAAGGGATACCAGCAGCTGCTCATGGCTACACTAACGGAGGAAGGACAGAGAGAAAGACTCCGGATCGCTCAGAAACATGCAGATGAACTGGGGAAGATGATCGAACAATTTTTTGAGTATTCTCTTTTTTCTTATAAAGCATCAGAGCCAAAATGTGAACGGATTAATCTTGGGGCATTGATCGCCGAATGTATTGCGGAAATGGTTCCGGTGCTGGAAGAACATAAACTTTCCATCCGGATGAAAGAAACAGATCTGGTTTATGCAAAAGCGGATAAGGAAATGCTCATCAGAATTATTCAGAATTTGATTTGTAACTGTCTTGCCTATGCAGAGTCCGCTTGGTGATTGCGTAGATTTTTGCAAACTGTGAAGTTGTCATTTTTATTGAGCGGCGATTTATGATATTTCCTCCTTGACTTCACACTTACTGAATACTTTAAGGTAATTATATACCAATAAGTTTAATTAGAATAGGAGCAATCAAATGAAAGAACAAATCAGGATAAGAGAATACATGGACAGAGACAGCATCTAAATTGGCAAGAGTTTTTCTGTACAGCTGCCTCTGCAGCCAGACTTCAGGTTATCAAGATTTTTGGATGTATAAACCTGTATGAAAAATGAAGAGATTCAAAGTATTTATCTGTTTACAGACACAAGCTGTAATTTTAAATTTTATGAACATCAGGGTATGAACCGGTGCAGGGAACATACCCAAATTTTCACTGTCCACAGCCGGCCAAAATGAAATTCTTTTTGTCTGAACAGGAGGACAGAAGTATGGCCTGAACTCTATTTGTCCAGACTTTCCTCAAACATCCGGTAGATCTCGGGATGTTCTTTTTTTACATTGACCGGCACCAGATTTTTGCCGACCATCCCGTGAGAGGTGGTGCCGGTGGCGATCAGGGCGCGGGGATTTTCCCGAATGACTTCATAGGAGAATTCCAGGCGCACCGGTGTAAGCCTTGTCAGTTTTATCCGGATGGAAAGTTCGTCTTCATAAAAAGCGGCCTGTTTATACCTGACCGTAAGGCCGGTAAGAGGTGTGATAATGCCGGCTTTCTCCACGTCTGTGTAGCTGATTCCTGAGGCTTTGATAAAATCGGTTCTTGCAACCTCAAACCAGACTGGATAATTACTGTGATGAGCAATCCCCATCTGGTCTGTTTCCGCGTATCTTACAACGATTTTTGATGTGTACATAAAATCATCCTTTCTTAGCTTTGTCAATTCTACCAGTATATAATAAAACGTCCTGATATGTCTAACCCATCTTTCATGGAATCGTTGAATTTCTTAGATTTATATTGTATCATAAAAGAAATAGACAGCAGAAAAGAAAGCAAGGAGGCTTCTATAAAAAACAGGCTGAAAGCAACAGAGGATATACATTGGTAGAGCTGATGGCGGCACTGGTTATTTTTGCCATCCCTATTTCTGCGGATCAGACAGAAGGCAATGTGGGGATCGGTATCCCTCTGACGGTGGAAAGACAGGGAACTCAGAATTACAGGACATCGGGAACTGAAGAAGGCAGGAAAGTTACGATCAGCAATTTTACTGTAGATCCGACGCAGCTTTCAGAAGCAAATATAAAAGATTTTTATGCTAAAATCGAGCGCACGATCAATGGCTATTATAACGGCATGAACTAAAAGGATGAAAAACGATAAGCGGGTCTACTACAATGAGAAAGAAGAAGGTTACGGTCTACTGGGAGTCCAAAAGGATGAATCCCTTGACCAGGCTGTACTTGTGACAAAAGTAAGTGCAAGTTCCAGAAAGCAGGAATATCATATAACGACCAGGTATTCTTTAAAGCTAAACACTGGCGAGCCGGAGCAGTGGATCTGGGCGACAAAATGGCAGGAGTGATTACATGAGAAAAATACGGATAAAGAATATCTTAAAAGGGCGAAGCGGAATGACCCATGTGGAATTGATGGTTACTTTTCTGCCGCTGGTACAGCTGCTGCTGACCCGTTCGTTGAGAAACTTTCAGAGGTAAAGGCAAGCAAAGATGATAGTGTTTCTATTACATTTGATGCTGATGGAACTGTATCAAAATTGGTTTACAAAGGTAAGGAATTTTACTGCAACATTCGATGGGTCTGCATGGACTACAACTAAGAATGGCTGAGAAAGCATTTTTCGGAAAGCGGACGGTATAACTTGTGCACAGGAAGAAGGTTTAAAAATCACAAGTTCATAGAATATGCAAAAGGGGAAGAAGTTCCTGACGCGGGAAAACGCCAGGTGTTCTCCGGGGATGTGGAAAAGGACATTTTAAAAACTGCCAGGAGTTATGGAAGGATCGACACCATTGTCTATGACAGACGGGATGTAAAAGTGACAGAATTTGTATATATTGAGGATGGCTACATCGTAAGCTACAAAGAAATGAAGGGAAAACCAGTCAGGAAAGTGTACCGACTGAGCCGGATGATAGGGGATTCATAAGAGATTTAAGTAAAAGGGTGTCCCAAAAGTATTTTTATTTCTGGGGTATCCTTTTCTTTTGCAAAAGGGGGAAACATGGGACTTGTATATTTTATATTCTTCTGGATCGGAGCATCCGTCTTTTCTTTTGTGAATGTCTTGATCTATAGGGTGCCCAGGAAGATTTCTTTTGTCGGCGGCAGAAGTTTTTGTCCGTCCTGCAGGACCAATCTAAAACCATACGATATGATACCGGTATTCAGTTATATTCTCCTTAAAGGCAGATGCAGAAAATGTAAATCAAAGATCCCGGTCCGCTGCCTCTTTGTAGAATTACTGGGAGGAATTTTAGCTGTTCAGTGTGCGGCAGCCGTTCCTTTGGATGAGACGGGAGCAGGCATCTACCTTTTTAAAACAGTTTTTTTATTAATGACTGGGGCTCTTTTGACTGCAGTGACATTTGTAGATATTGACACAATGGAAATTCCCAATGGCTTTGTACTCGCGTTAGCGTGTCTTGGAGCCGTGTCTCTTTTTGTGTTTCCGGAAGTTTCTCTGCCTGTGAGGGTGACCGGATGTTTTGCGGTCAGCGTTCCGATGCTGCTGCTTACGGTACTGATCCCTGGAGCTTTCGGGGGCGGTGATATTAAGCTGATGGCCGCAGCGGGAATCCTGCTGGGGGCAAAGCTTACCGGCGCCGCATTTTTCTTTTCTATGTTAGCCGGAGGGCTGTACGGAATCTACCTGCTGGCCGGAAAGAAAAAAGGAGGCAAAGATCATTTTGCATTCGGACCGTTTTTATGTGTGGGCATCTGGGCAGCCATTTGTTGGGGAAATGAGATCTTCGGCTGGTATTTTGGACTTTTGCCGTGAGATGATGCTTGAGGAGGGAAATTATATATGCCGAAATATAAATATAAATCAAAAGAAAGATGAAGGAGTCTCATTGGTTCACTCCCTGAATTTCCTTTCTCAGAGGCGATGGAGGAACAGGGGAGGACGTTCCCGGTCCTTTTGGTCAGTATGATGCGCTCTGCGGAGGTCAATGGAAATTTGGACCGTACCTCACTGCACATGGCGGAGCATTATGATAAAGAAAACAGGCTCAACGGAAAAGTCAGGAATGCCGGATTTAATGTAGAAAATGTCCTAAAATATCAAAAATATGATTGCAAATGATTTGGAATTGTTGTAATATATAACACGGACATTTAATATACTACTTTGCATCAGTAACTCAGTGGATAGAGTGACAGCCTCCGAAGTTGTTGGTCGCAGGTTCGACTCCTGCCTGGTGCAGTTTTGAAAACCGCATATATATGCGGTTTTTTTAATGAATAAGATTAGGGTGTCAAAAGGTCATTGACCTTTGATATAAATTTGTACCTTGAA
>OAWA01001072.1_pt1 | contig 14447 bp, 10 predicted proteins | sample 1516971 | NCBI WGS metagenome assembly OAWA01 (sample SAMEA2580097, study PRJEB22360) | human gut metagenome | biome: human gut; feature: human-associated habitat; material: faeces | place: Denmark | collected 2008/2010
CCGGAGCACGCCGAGGCCGCGCGCGCCGACCAGACGGACGCGGAACGGCTCGAACACGTGGCCGATCTGCTGGAACGCGTACAGCCCACCCCGCTGGAGACCGAGCAGATCAAGGCGCCGCTGGGGGCCCCGTGGATCCCCGCCAGGGACGTCCACGACTTCATGATGGAGACGTTCAACGTGCGCGGCCACGGGCTCACGCCCGGCAAGCTCTCCCAGTACTCGGTCGACTGGATCCCCCAGCTCGGACAATGGCGCGTCGGCTACCCGGGCGGCGGCGACATCGACTACAAGGCAGCAAGGACGTACGGCACCGAGGACCGCAACCCGTTCCAACTGCTGGAGGCGTGCCTGGACAACGCGCAGATCACCGTCACCAAGGACTCCCCCACGGAGACCACGGCGTCCGGCAAGCCCAAACGGGTCAAGGACCAGAAGGCCACGATGGCCGCCATCGAGAAGGCCAACGCGATCCGCGACGCGTGGAACCAATGGGTGTTCAAGGACCCCGACCGCGCGCAAAGGCTCACCGCCCTGTACAACCGCAGATTCAACGGCATGCGGCCCCGCCACGTCGACGGATCCTACCTGACCACGCCCGGCATCGCCCACGGCGTCGCCCTGCGTCCGCATCAGAAGGACGCGGTGGCCCGCGCCCTGCGCAGCGACGAGGGCACCCTCATCGCGCACGTCGTCGGAGCCGGCAAGACGTTCGAGGGCGTCACACTCTCCCACGAGGCGAAACGTCTCGGCAAGGCGTCCAAGCCGATGCTCGTGGTCCCCAACCACCTCGTGGACCAGTGGGCCGGCGACGTGCTCAGGCTCTATCCGGCCAGCCGAATCCTCGTCATGGACAAGGACGCGCAACGCAACCCCGAATCGGTGAGACGCTTCTGGGGCCGGGTCGCCAACGGCGACTGGGATGCGGTGATCGTGCCGGAGAGCCGGTTCAGCCAGCTGCACGTCAGCAAGGAACGACGGCTGAGGAACATGCGCGCCCGCGTCGACGAGTTCGCCCAGGCCGTCGAGGCCGCCGCCAAGGCCAGGGGCGACAAGGACCCCACCGTCAAACGGCTGGAGGCGGCGCGCAAAAGCGCCGAGACCGCCATGCAGCGCCTGCGAGACGGCAAGGAGTCGCGCGACGACAAGGCACTGGCGGGCATCAAGTTCGAATCGCTTGGCGTGGACATGCTCATCGTCGACGAGGCCCACCACTTCAAGAACCTCGGCGTGCCCGTCGCATCCGCCGACCTGGGCATGCAACTGTCGTCCGCCGCGAAATGCGAGGACCTGCTCGACAAATGCGAATGGCTGCGCGAGGCCGGGCACGGAGGCAACATCGCGTTCATGACCGGCACGCCGGTCTCCAACTCCATGAGCGAGCTGTACAACATGCAGCGCTACCTCGCGCCCGGAACCCTCAAGGCCCAGGGCCTCGACACGTTCGCCGCATGGGCTGGCGCCTACGGCCAGGTAGTACCCACCGTGGAACTGAAGCCCGAAGGCAACGGATTCCAGGTCAAGCAAAGGTTCGCGCGCTTCCAGAACCTGCCCGAACTGATGAACGCGGTGAAGCAGTTCACCGACATGATCACCAACGACGACATCCAGCTGCCGCTGCCCGAACTGGAGCAGGTGCCCGTCCCCGTGCCCATCACCGACCGCCAGAAGAAGGAGATGGAGGAACTGTCCGACAGGGCCGACCTCGTGCGCGACGGCGACGTGCCGCCGGAGGTCGACAACCTCCTGCGGATCACTGGCGACGGGCGAAAGATCGCCCTCGACCCCAAGCTCCTCAAAGGCCACGAGAACGACCGCCCCCTGGAGAACGGCAAGATCCAGGCATGCGCCGAGAACGTCGCCCGGATCTGGCAGGAGGAGACGCCACGCCTGGGCACGCAGCTCATCTTCTGCGACTCGAGCACGCCCGCGTCGGGCGGATGGAACGCCTACCAGGACCTCAAGGACCGCCTCATCCAATTGGGCGTGCCCGCCGAGCAGATAGCGTTCGTGCACGACGCCGGCGACAACCCCGCCAGACGCGAGCAACTGTTCGCCAAAGTCAGATCCGGCGAGATCCGCGTGCTGATGGGAAGCACCCAGAAGCTCGGCACCGGCACCAACGTGCAGGAACGCCTCGCCGCGATCCACGACCTCGACTGCCCATGGAGGCCCGCCGACCTGGAACAGCGCCTCGGCCGAATCCAACGCCAGGGCAACACGTACGACCACGTGCGCGACTACCGGTACGTGACCGAGGGCACGTTCGACGCGTACAGCTACCAGACCGTGGAACGCAAGCAGCGCTTCATCAGCCAGCTCATGAGCTCGAAGAGCCCCGCCCGCGAGGCCGCGGACCTCGACGCCGACGTGGTGACCCTCGCCAACATCAAGGCGCTGGCCACCGGCGACCCCGACATCCAACGCCGCATGACATTGGAGAACGAGATCAACCAGCTGAAGCTCCTGCGCGCCTCATGGGCGCAGCAGAAGGCCGACACCCGCAGGGACATCAACCAGCAGCTCCAGCCACGCATCGAGGGGATCCGCCAGGCGATCCGCGAGAAGACCGACGACAAGCCGCTCGCGTCCAAGGCCCTGAACATCCACCAGACCGCACGCATGAACGGCAAGTGGGAGGGCATGACCATCAACGGCCGGCCGGTCGGCGACCGGCAGACCGCATGCAGGCTCCTCCACCAGGCCGCCCACCAGGCGCACGACGGGGACACGATCGCCGAATACGACGGACTGCCCGTCATCGCACGCAGGGCGGCCACCACTGGACGGATCACCCTGGCCGTCAAGGCCGTCCACGAGCACGAATCCGGTACCGAGATGCCCGGACCCTACCTGACCGGACCTTCCAGCATCGTCAGCCAGCTCGACCGGATCGTCAAGAACATGGCCACCGACCCCGGCAAGCTCACGGAACGGCTGGCGGACGCCGAAAGGGAACTCGCCGCCGCGCAGGAGACGCTGGCCGAACCATTCGCCCACGAGGACGAGTACCGGCAAAAACAGGCAGAACTCGAACGGCTGACGTCCAAACCCGACGAACCCCGGGAGACGGAAAGTAGAGACCAGGAAACCAAGGAAAGGAGCGCAGGAATGCCATTGACAACGGAAAACGCCAGACGACTGCTCGAACAGGACCACGACGTCACCGAAGTCACCCAGGGCGGCAACGCCATGGGCCACTACCTCGAAGCGAGGCTCACGGACGGACGCGCCGTGCAGATCGACTTCCACGACAACCCCGCATGGAAAGACACGGACCGTCTGGCCGGCCGGATCGAGGTGTCCTACGCCAACCGGCCACAGGCGGAATGGCAATACGACGACAACGACATGGCCGACCGCGAACACACCGTCATCGACCCGGCCGACCCAGCCGCCGGGAAAACACTCGCCAAGGCGGTGGAGGGCTGGGAACGCGCGGGCGGCCTACACACGGCCCGCGCAGCCGGGACGAGCCATCTGGCCGCGAACCAGCCGCCGGAGGAATACGCCTACCGGTGGCGGAAGCCCGGGGACCCCGACAGGCACATCGCATACCTGAGCACCGCCTTCGACCGCGACCAGGCGATGAAGGCGAGGGAGAACGCCGGATACGTCGTGACGAAGGTCGATGAGGATCCGGCCGTGCTCTACGAGCAGCACCGCAAGGCGTCCTGCATGCGCGCGAGCCACATCCTGGAACGATACGAATCCCCCGACCAGGACGCAGTCAGAATCCTCCACGGCATCGTGGGCGAGGTCAACGCGCACGACCCCGAGAACGACATCGCCACCTACCTCGCCTACCCATCCGACAAGGTGGTCCAGATCGCCGGAGACGGCCTCACCTCCGCGGACATCGCGGAGAAACGCGAGATGGGCGGATGGGACCCGCGAAAGGACCCGCTCATGCGCATCAACGCGCAGGGCGACTGGACGGGCATCACCCAACAACAGGCCGACCAGATCGTCTGGGACAACCGCGATGAGATCCTCACCCGCGCGTCATACGACAGTGAACTGTCCACGTGGACGCTCCACCAGCTTGACCAGTTGAAGGAGCCCCAGCCGGCCCAAAGCCTGGACCGTGACCGGCCGGAACCGGATCACAAGGCGCCCGCACAGGCCGATTCCACGACGAAGCGTCACGGGCCAAGACTGTAGTCCTCTCCAGCCACGGGGTGGCGCGCTTTCCGCGCCACCCCGCATTCATTCCATACGAAGGAGCAGAAGACACGCATGACAACAGAAACAAACGACCAGCCGGAACCCATCATCTGGTTCGAGGGCACACTCATCAGCAGCCCACGGCAAAACAGAAGCGCGGAAGACTGGCTGCTTGAAACCATGGCCATGGGAACAGCCACGAGGAAAATCACCATCCACGCCAGCGGCAGGGAGCATTCGGAGAACATCCGCGACCACGCGCGCAAGGGATCCCGCCTCATGGTCAAAGGCACCGCGGGAGACGAAGGATCAGGCATCGACATCGAAGCCACAAGCCTCGCGTTCGATCCCAGCCATGACGAACCGGACGGGAATCGATGACACGGACCACCACCGTCAGCGGCATCAGACCGGACAAGGCCGGCGACGGCGAATGGATCGACATCAACGGCCACGTCGGCCGACTCATGTCCACGCTCATGGCAGACGGCCGGCCATTCAGCATCGACGTCACGCCGGGCGGCATGACCACCGTCACGCCCCTCCCACCCCCGAAGGACGCGGAAGCGGCCGGCGGCGACGCCCAGGCCGAAACGGAGCCGGCCGACGGGAGGATCACCAGCAGGAAGACGCTGTACGACCGGTTCCGCGCCAGGCTCAAGGAGAACCTCGCCGAAAGAAAACAATAGAAAGGAACAATCATGGAACAAGCAAGAGGAATCATCGTCAAGACGCTGACCATCCTCGCGGGATTCTGGCTCTCCGACCTCGCGGCCGCCCGCGTCCAGGCCGGCCTCGCCGCCGGCGAAAGCATCGAACGGATCATGGACGGCATGACGACCATGCTCCAGCATCCGCTCGCCCTGGGATTCGACCGGACCAGCCTCCTATGCGGACTGGGCGGCGCGTGCGCGGTCGGCCTGTTCCACCTCTACCGGTGGAGCATGAGACGCAACTGGAGGGACGGCGAAGAGTACGGGTCGGCACGCTGGTCGACCAGCCGGGAGATGGCCCCGTATACCGACCGCGACACCAGGCAGAACCTCCAGATGACGGCCACCGAGGGCCTGAGCCTCGACGCCCCGGCCACGCGCCGCAACCTCAACACCGCCGTGATCGGCGGATCCGGATCCGGCAAGACCGCCACCCACGTCATCCCCAACATCCTCAAGGGCAGCATGAACTACGCCTGCACCGACCCGAAGGGCGAGCTCTACGCGAAGACCGGCGGAGACTTGGAGAAGATGGGCTACACGGTCAAACAGCTCGACCTGGTGGACCTGACCAGCGAGACGAAATTCAACCCCATGCGCTACATCGACCCCACGAAACCCGACGTGGCGATCATGCGCCTGGTCACCAACATCATGGACAACACCAACGGCTCCACACCCAAGGAGCACCAGACCGACGACTTCTGGACCAAATCCGAACGCAGCCTGCTGACCGCGCTCACCGCGTTCGTCTACTACCTGCCCGACGACATCCTCAAGGACTGCCTGCACATCGACGCCGGCCAGACCCTCAACGCGGTCGCCGACATGCGCGACCTGCTCGAAGCCAGCGAACAGGACGAGACCAAGGAAAGCCAGGTCGACGCCGTCGCCCGGACCGCCACTGAAATATACGAGGAGACCCGCGCCGAATGGGAACGCGAGGACGCGGACCACGACGACCCGGACCTGCGCGAGGCATGGCGTCTCGCCCAGGGCCTGAAGTTCGCGGCCCGCCAGTACCGGCCCTTCACCCAGGGCGCGGGAGAGACCAAGAAGGGCATCATCATCAGCCTCGGCGTGCGTCTCGCCCCATTGACAGTCGGCCCGGTCCGGGAGATCCTCTCCGACGACAACCTCGGTATCGACCGGATCGGCGGATACGCGGACGAGCACAAGGGCGGATACAGGCATCCCAACGGGAAGACGGCCATCTTCCTCGCCCTGCCCGACGAGGACCCGACATTCAACTTTTTGGCCGCGATCTTCTACCAATGCCTGTTCGACAGCATCATCCGCCGCTGCCGCACCTACCCCGGCGAATGCCTCGCCACGCCATTGCACTGCTTCCTCGATGAGTTCGCCAACGTGGGACGCATCCCCAACTTCGACAAGCTCATCGCCACGATCCGCTCGCGCAAGGTCAGCGTCAGTATCATCCTCCAGACCATCGCCCAGCTCAAGACGATGTACAAGGACTCGTGGGAGACCATCGTAGGCAACTGTGACTCGGTGCTGTTCCTCGGCGGCAACGAGCAGTCCACCACTGAATGGCTCAGCAAGCTGCTCGGCAAGGAGACCATCGACATCCGCACCACCAGCGACTCGAAGGGCGTGTCCGGCAGCCATACCACCAACTACCAGCGCACCGGCCGCGAACTCCTCACACCCGACGAGCTCGCGCAATTGGACAACGACAAATGCATCTACAACCTGCGAGGACTGCACCCGTTCCTCAGCCGCAAGGCATGGCCCGGAACCACCATCGCCAGACCGAAATCCACGCTCAGGCACTCCAAAGAATGGAAGGCAGCGGCATGAAGCCAATCACAACCCCGGATCGCTGCCGGGCAAGCCGGCGCCCCGTCTGATGGCGTGGGCACGGACCATCCCGGCGAGGCTCCGCCCGTATTGGTGGAGGACGACGAGCCTCCCGAAGACGGGCGTCGTCCGGATCCGGAACCGGAACCGGAACTTCCTTGGGAATATGAGGGCGTTTGCCGCTGTGGAGCTGATTGGGATTGCGATGCCTGGGCCTGCTGCTGCGCGGCGGCAGCCGCGGCTGGCTTCTGTTTTTCCCTTGGCCTTCGCCTCCGCGTCGGCCTTCTCCTTCGCCGCCTTCGATTCGTTGACCTCTTTCACGGCTTTTGCGATGGCGTCCGCGTCGCGTTTTTTGATGGCGTCCAGCAGGCTTGCGCGGGTCTTGTCGTCCGCCACCTTGCCGTCGGTCTGCTTGTACAGCGCGTTCGCGTCGTCCACGGTCTTGTCGAGTTTGCTGTCGGTGACGGCCTTGGCCGCGGTCTTGAGGTCGGTGAGACGGTTCTTGAGCTCTTTGGTCGTTCTGCGCAGCGCCGCAGTGGTCCTGTCCACGTCGGATGTGACGGCGTCGGGCGCGCAGGAACCCTTGATGGTGGACGTCTTTGCGTCCAGGAGCCGATTCAACGCATCAAGCGTCTTGGGATCCGCGACTTGGCCGCGACTGGTGTCCTTCAATAGTCTGGAGGCTTTGGCCGTGGTCCTGTCCAGGTCGGACTGGATGGTCTTGCGTGTCGCTTCGGCCGAGTCGCATGCGCTGATTGCGGTCTCATGCGCCTCTTGCCGCATGGCGGCGGCACGGCGGTTTTTGATTTGCAGTCCCATCCAGGACACGGCGATGAGGCTCGCGGTCATGACGATCGCGACGAGCGCTTTCCCGACCGGGAAGACGCGGCGCACCTTCAGATCGTCGGGGTCGGCCGAGTAGGTGACGGCCGACCCCGACGATTCCGCTTCCGGTATTGGAGGGATGTCCGCCGTATCCGATTCCAAGTCGGCGATTCGTTCGAGTGCGGCAAAATCGTCGTCGGCGTCCTTCAGGGCCTTCTCCGCGGAATCGTCGGGAGGAGACTGCTCCGCCGGCGTAGACACGGGTTCCTGCCCCGGCTCGTCTTCCGGCGGCAGCGGCGCGGATGGTATGGCGACGCGACGGCGGCCGCGCATGGACGCGGGCGGCAGCGGCGCGGCACCGGCCGTGTCAAAGCCTTGCTCCTGCGCGGTATGCCACCATTCGGCGAGCTCCGGCCACGCGTGTGGATGTTCGGCGATTAGGCGCATCCATGGACGCCAACCGGGCTCGTTGGCCATGGCGTACAGCTGGTCGACCGTAAGCTTGGGGCTGAGAATCGGCTCACCCGTCTTCCTGTCGATCCTGGTCATTCCTCTCCGCCCTCGTCTTTGATGAGGACTGGCTGATCCTGTTCGTTTGCCTTCATCACTTTTGTTCCTCTGGTTTGCCTTCATGCACCCGGTATCCGCCTTCCAATGGGCCCTTGACCGCCGCGCATCGCCAGCCGTCGTCAGTGAGCGTGTAGTCAAGCACCCAGGATGCCTCCAGCCCGGTGGATACGGCGCATGTCGCCACCCGCCGCCCCGTGGACACGGGGAAGCCGGTGAACTCGGTCTCGGGCAATGGCTGCGGGGCTATGGATGATGCCGGTATGTCGAGGCCGGCGGCATCCGGCGTGAAGTATTCGCCTTCGAGTTGGCCTCGTTCGCCGCCCATGTAGACGCCGAGCGCTTTCGGCGCGAGGTCGGCGCACGGATCATCCTCCGTCGGCGTCGCCGGCTCGGTCTCTTCGTCTCCAGCCGTTTTTTGTCCGGGTTCGGTTTTCGTTCGCGGCCGGGCGACGGTGCTTTGCGTGTCCTCCGCGGTTCCGTTGCCGGCGCATATCACCGCGACGTTTCCTCCCAGGATGAGGAGCGCGACCGCAAATCCCGTCGCGGCGATGATCCTGTTCCTCTTTGGTTCCATGCTTGGTTTTCCTTTCAGTGGATGTAGCGGACGCCATTTCCGGCTGCGGCCAGTTGGGAGGCGCTGATTTCGCGTGTGGATACGACGCCGAGGCCAAGCGCGTTGGACTCGCTGATCAGGATCGACCCGTCCCCGCGGACCTCCTCGACCATGGCGACATGCCCGTAGTCGGCGGACGCGCCCAATACTCCCGGTTGGAACACGATGACGCTGCCGGCGGATGGGGAGCCGTCCACCGTGTAGCCGGCCGACGCCGCGGAACCTGCCCATGTGGCGGCGTTGCCCCACCCTGGTATCGGTTTTCCTATGTCGGCTCTTCTGGTCGCGGCCCACCAGGTGCACTGCCCCCATGGGTATCTCGTGTCCGGCGTGATGCCGGCCGTGGACACGATGCCGCCGGAGACCGTCAGTTTCGGTTCGAGGGAGCCGACCGTGCCACCCTCGGCGGTCCCCGTTGCGGTGTATTTGGTCGCTGCGAGTTCCTTGATCCGCCGCACATAGTTGATGGTTTCCTCGAAGGGCGGCACCATGCCGTATCTGAGCACGCTGCCGAGGCCGGCGTTGTACGCCGCGAGGGTCAGCTCCAACGTGTCGCCGGTCAGTTTCCCGGACTTCTTGGCCGTCTCGACCTGCGAGGCGAGGACGCACATGTAGTTGCCCTGGCTCCAGATCGCGTCGTGCGGGTTCCAGATGTCGGCCTTGCCGTCTCCGTCACCGTCCTTGCCCGCGGACGCCCAGGTGGACGGCATGAACTGTGCGATGCCCTGCGCTCCGGCGGAGCTGCCGGCCTTCGGATTCCAATTGGACTCCTGGTCGATCTGGGCGGCGATGATGCTCGGCGTGACGACCTGGCAGATGGATCCGGCGCGGATCACGTCGGACTCGTATTCCGCGGGCACGCCCGAGACCGTGGATTCGCTGGCGTTGGATCCGAGGAACGCGCCCATGACGGCCAGGAGCACGCCGAGCACCGCGAGCATGGCCGCGATGACGGGCAGGATGGGAAGGCTGATGGAGGCGGCTCCCGCGATGACGCGGGACGCGGCCATGCGCACGAAGTTCGCGGCGACGCGGGCGGCACGCACGGCGGCCTGTCCGGTGGCTTGAACGTCGCGCGCCGCCTTGACGGGCGCGCGGCGGTGCCGCCAGATGAATTTGGCCGACGAGTTGACACCTTTCACGCCAGCGCGTGCCGCTTTGAAGGTCAGGTCGCGTGTGGCGCTTCCCAGCTTGGACGCGAAATCGTCGTCAGCCACGGTGAGCCTCGCGCCGGCTTCGTCCATCCAGCCCATGCCGGTGGATCCCATCCGTTTGACGCTACGGCCGGCTTTTCCAATGCCTGTGCCTATGTGCTTGCCGATCCGCTTGCTCGCTTTGCCTTTCGCGGCGAACTTGCCGATCTTCTCGCTGGGCTTCGCCTCGGACAGCGCCTTGGGTTTGCCGGCCGTCTTGCGCATTCCCTTGCCCGACCGCAGGGCGCGTTTGCCACGGTTCATGATGCGCCGCGCCTTGCCGGCCGTCCAGCCCACGCCGTGCATGGTGGAGGACATGCCGTACATGCCGGCGCGTCCCGCCATCTCGGCGGCGGTGTGGCCCATGGAATCGGCGATGTCGGCCCGGTCCGAGCCGAATTGCGCGGCGCTGGACACCACGCCGGTGGCCGCGCGTCCGATGCGGGCGCGTGTGCCTCCGGCGTGGTGGGCTTGGGTTCCGCTCATGCGTTTACTTTCCTTCCTGGAAGGTCGTGGAGTACAGCCGGTAGAGGTCGCCGCCCGCGGGGATGCGCCCGTCGAACGGCACGTAGGCGCTGCCGATCTTCATCAATCCCTGGCCGGGCAGCACGCCGGTGAAGTACTGGCGCTGCTCCTCGCTCAGGGTCAGCAGCTCGCACAACGCGTCCGCGTCGGTGCTGTTCTGGCTCAGGAGCATGAGGAAATCGCTGTTGGACAGCATCTCGCGCGCGTCCTGGAGGTCGAGGATCTCCTCGACGTTCTGCGTGATGCCGGTCACGCCGAGCCCGTATTTGCGGGCGCGCTTGTAGATGTCCTTGAACTGGGCGGCGGCGTACTGGTTGGAGAAGAAGCGGTGGAACTCGTCGACGTACAGCCAGGTGCGCCGCCCGTTGGCCTTGTTGCGGATGACGCGGTTCCACACCTGGTCGATGACGACCATCATGCCGAACGTGCGCAGCTCGCCGGACAGGCCGGACACGTCGAACACGGTGAACCGGTTGGACAGGTCCACGTTGGTCTGCCCGTTGAAGCCGCTCATGGAGCCGGTGATGTACGGGTTGAGCGCGTCGGCAAGGTACCGGCTCACCTGGTCGCCGCCCGCCTGCAATTCGTCGTGCAGGTCCTGCAATGTGGGCTGGACCACTCCCCCGCCCTGGTTGCGGTAACGCGTGTACAGGTTGCTGACGCACTGGTCGACGAGTCCCTTCTGGAGCGGGTCGAGGCCGTCGATGCCGCCGATGAGCGCGCCGATCATGGAGACCACGTTGTTGGTCTTGTCCTTGACGGGGTCGGAGGCCGAATCGTCCTCCAGGACGATGTCCATCGGGTTGACACGCGTGCCGGTGCCGGCGCTGATCTGGATGATCTGTCCGCCGAACGCGGCCGCGAGGGCGAGGTATTCGCGTTCCGGGTCGATGACGATCACCTCGTCGTCACGGTTGAGGAACATGCCGGCGATCTCCTGTTTGACGGTGAAGGATTTGCCGCCGCCGGACGTGCCGAGCACGAATCCGTTGGAGTTCATGTGGCTGCGCCGGTCCGCGAGGATCGGGTTGCCGCTCCGGGCGTTCGACCCGTAGAACAGGCCGTGCGGCTCGAACACCTCCTGCGTGGTGAACGGGATGAGGATGGCCGCGCTGTTCGTGGTCAGGGTCCGCTTCATGGGCAGGGGGTTGTTGCCCAGCGGCAGCTCGGCCGTCAGTCCCTCCATCTGCATGAACTTGAGGCTCTCGGCCGTGCAGGACTGCGCGTTGACCTTGGCCTTCACGTTCCTGCACGCGACCTCCAGCTCCTCCTGGCTTGCCGCGGACACGCCGATCACGATGATCGAGTCCACGAGCCTCTGGTTGGTGGAGCGCAGCTCGTCGCGCAGCTGGCCAAGCTGTTCCTGCTGGTCGGCGAGGTCGTCGGGAAGGTCGTCGGGGTCGAGGCCCTGCTTGCGGTTCTTGCGCCGCTGGTCCATGATCTGCATCTTGACCTCGGCGTTCTTGCGGCGCACGAGCGTCATGCTTTCGCCGCGGTCCATGGGCGCCAGGTGGATGCTCACGTCGACGCGGGCGCGCAGGCCGGTCAGGTCGTTGACCAGCTGGTCGGACAGTTCCGGCGGCAGACTGGACACCCACATGGTGCGGTGCAGGTATTTCGAGTCCAGGGATTCGATGTCGAGCATGGTCGGGTTGCGCGCGTCGATGCTCCACGGGCACACGAGGTCCTTGGTGTCGGGCTTGCCGGGCTGATGCTCGAACCGGCGTTCGTCGAACCGGAACTCCTCGCCGGGCCGGAGCACCTCGGCCATGAGGCGCAGCCGGTGCTCGCGGTCGAGCCGGGTGGCCTTGCATGCGTCGATGGAGCGCATCTGGCTGACGAGGTTGTTGCACAGGGCGTTCAGGGTCGCGACGGCGGCCTGCTCGTCGCTTTCGCGGACGGTGACGGTCAGGGTCTTGACGGTGCTGGTGTTGCGGCTGACGGATTCGAGTTTGCCTTGGGCGAGGCGGTTGTAGTCGAGCCTGTAGTGGTCGAGGCTGTCGCCGGTCTCGTCCATCATCACGTCGGCGAGGAGTTCGCGTACGCCGCGTGAGCGCGTGTAGGAGGCGATCTGCACGCTTTGCCCGGCCTCGAAGCTGTTGATGAGCTTGGCCCACCGGTCGATGATCTCCATCTGATGAGATTCCGGGCTCAGCTGGTAGTTGATGTCATGGAAGAGGATGGTGGCGCTCCACCGTCCGTCGCCCAGGCTGGCGATCCCGTTGCGCAGCATCGCGTCGTAGCCGATGAGCTGCTTGACGCCCTTCGGCAGACGCGTCGCCTTCTTTCTCCGCGCCTTCGCCCTGGCTTCGGCACCGCCTTCGGCCGGCGCGACCACCGGGGTCTTCTTCTTTCCGAACATTCCTCACCTTTCCTTGATCGTTGGTTTCGCGCCGGTGCGGTATGGTCTTCCCGGACCGTCGAGCAGGTAGACCTCGCGCTGCGTGTAGTGACGCAGGATGTATTTCAGGTATTTCTCGGGCATGAGGCCCTTTGGCCTCACCCATCCCCATATGGCCACGGGCAGGCCGGGCGGGAAGATCAGGTACATGGCGAGGTTGGGGTCCATGCCCAGCCCGAGCCACAGTCCGACGTATCCTCCCCCGCACACGATGGCGAGGATGACGGCGGCGAGGCACTGCCTCCAGCTCATTCCCATGAACACCTTCGATTCGATGGTGGTCAGTTCCCTGTAGACGGGCATCTGCAACGCCATGATTGCTTCCTTTCGTGGATTGCGTTGTGTTTCATTCGCCGCCGAAGAGCTTCTTGGCGACGGAGTTGGCCGCCATGACGATGCCGATGAGCATGACGCTCGCCAGGAGCAGGCCGGTGAAGTTGTCCATCACCCAGCCGGAGAGGCTGTCGCCGTCCTTGAACTTGCTCGGGTTGAGCGTGCCGCCCACGAGCGTGCGGTACATGAGGATCGCCAGATACAGGGTCGCGCATTGGAACACCAGAGACGCGTACTGTTTGAAGTAGTTGATGCCCCACTGGCGGGTCTCCTCCTGGGCGATGAAAGCGATCGGCAGCGGGTTGAACGCGGTGAGCATGTATATCTGCACGAAACGCAGGAGGATGACGACGGTGACGACGATGGTCGCGCCCTTGGAGACGAGGAACGGGATGAGCAGCAGGATCAGGCACGGTATCTGGCCCATCCAGCCGGCGGAGTCTATGGCGTCGCGCATGCTGTCGCCAAGGCCGAGGCCCGACGACGCGCCGGTGGTGGGTGCCGCCGAATGGATGCCGCCGAGCACGCTGTCGCCGATCTCGTCGATGGCCTGGAGCATGAGCTCGCTGTGCTGGGCCGCGGTGAACACGAGCGTGAGCTTGAACATCGCCATGGCGACGAGCTTGACGCCCAGCTCTCGGTCGCCGTCCGCCCGGGTGCTGACCCTGGCGAGTTCCAGGACGCACATGATCGCCAGTATCGTGCTGGCTATGGGTTTGACCGCCGAGCGGGCGACGGTCAGGCTCAGCTGGTACATGCCCGCGTTGTATTCGGCGGGGGTCTTCAGCAGGTCGGCCACGAGGTCGTCGCCGACGCCGGACCCTATCGAGTTGAGGATACCGACGATGAAATCGACCATGCGTGGCCTCCCGTCTACAGGGCGATGTTGGAGAACAGGGCCGCGGCCGCGATGATCAGGCCGCCGCCGACGACCTGCCAGACGCCCGACTGGGTGGCGGGGCCGTTCTGGTCCTTCAGCCCTCCGGCCAGGGTGATGACGCCCCACACGGCCCACAGGCCGCCGCCGATGATGGCGAACTGGCTGAAGAGCTGCAACGCGCTGGTGACGACGCTGCCGCTGTCTGCCGCGATGGTGATTCCGTACATGATGTTTTCCTTTCGATGTTTTGGATGACATGACCACGGTATGGCCGTCGAGAAGGCTCCGGTTTGGACGTTCCCGACGAACCCGAAGAGGCTCGGACGATGGTATGGAAAAGGGCCCGCCGACCGTTCGCCGGTGGGGCCGGGTCCCGCCGCCGCGCGCCGGGGTTCGCGGGGGCACG
>OAWA01001115.1_pt1 | contig 13953 bp, 9 predicted proteins | sample 1516971 | NCBI WGS metagenome assembly OAWA01 (sample SAMEA2580097, study PRJEB22360) | human gut metagenome | biome: human gut; feature: human-associated habitat; material: faeces | place: Denmark | collected 2008/2010
CCTGCTCAGTGCCCCCCCCCCGGCCAGAACTCGCCCTCCTGCCGATCGGCTCCCGTCCGGCCAAACGTGGCCTTGGAGCCAAGTCCCTCGACGATCTGCGTACCATTCCGTGGATCTTCTCCTGGGCGCAGGCACGCATCAATCTGGCCGCATGGTACGGCCTGGGCACCGCGTGCGAACAGTTCGGCGATTTGAACACCTTGCGTCAAGCGTATGAGGAATGGCCTCTGTTCTCCACGTTCATCGACAACATCGAAATGTCGCTGGCCAAGACTGACGAGCGCATCGCCAAGATGTACCTTGCCCTCGGAGACCGTGAAGACCTCAACAAGAAGGTCCTCGACGAGATGGAGCTCACCCGCAAGTGGGTGCTCGAGATCGTAGGCGACAAGTGGCCTCTGCAGCACCGCCACGTGCTCGGCCAGGCCATCCGCATCCGCTCGCCGTACGTGGATGCGCTGTCCGCCACTCAGGTGCTCGCCCTCGGCTCGCTACGCAAGCGCGTGGACAAGGAAGAGCTCACGCACGGGCAGAAGGAGAACTACACCTACCTGATCCTGTGCACCGTGTCCGGTGTCGCAGCAGGCCTGCAGAACACCGGCTGATTGTAGCCAGTTTCTTTCAGGGTCCCCGTTCGCACTGCCGATCGGGGACCCTTTTTCATACCTATATCTGCCTTATATATGGCAGAATCGGAGCCTTGTCATGAGCCTTCTCGCTTATATATGGCAGACCATCATGCGAAAAACCCACTTCGGGGGTACATTTTTCCGGTTTTTCACCTTTGGGACTGCCATACATAAGCGAAACATCACCGGACAGAACACGAAATCTGCCATACATAAGCGAGATATCGCTCTATTTCCCAGCGAACGGTCAGACCAAAACGTATGATGTTGGCTAGCCTGAACAATGAGGGGTGGAGTCAATGGCAGACGAACTGTTTGTAGACCAGAACGAGGTCGAAGGTACGGCAAGCGGCGCATGGAGCCGCATGCTGGCAGGCAATCGCAGGTTTGCGGAGGGCAAACCGGAACATCCGAATCGTGGCGCCGAAGCACGCGCAGCACTTGTGGACACACACGCACCGGAAGCGGCCGTACTGAGCTGCTCCGACGCGCGGGTAAGCCCGGATATTATTTTCGATTCCGGTCTTGGCGACCTGTTCACGGTTCGCACGGCCGGTCAAATCATCGACGAAGCCGTGCTTGCGTCCCTGGAATACGCGGTGACCGTGCTCGGCGTACGTTTGCTGGTGGTGCTCGGCCACCAGAATTGCGGTGCGATCAAGCAAGCTTCCAAGGATTACGAGGCGTTACTGCACGAACTGACCGCCGATGCCGAGGATTCGCTGATGGCCGCCGACAGCATTGCCGACATCGACGAACGCATCTGCGCTTCGGATTCGCTCATGATGCGCACCGTCGGTTTCTCAATCTGGCAGGCGCACGAGTCGGAATTGGAATCCAGCGAGGATTTCGAACGCGTGCACATCGCGCGCACCATCGAACTCTTGGCGGAACAATCCGAAGCGATCCAGCAGGCGCTGGCATCCGACAAACTCATGATCGTCGGCGCAAGGTACCAGCTGGACTCCGGCAAAGTCGAGGTTCTTAGCTTCTGAAACGGATTACAATTCGGAAAACGGAGATTTGCGAAACAGAGATCCAAAAAAGAACAATCCGAAGCTAAGCAATCTAAGAATAATTGAAAAAATCCAAGAAAATCAGGAGATACAGACACTTTGACATACCGCCCCGATAGAGTGGAACCATGTCTCTAGGTTTGAACATTCTTCTGATTTTCGTTTTTCTGTTGCTCGGATCGGTGTTCGCCGGCACCGAACTGGCGTTGGTCAGCCTGCGTGGATCGCAGATCGACCAGATGGAACAGGAGGATGCCCGCGGAAAGCGCGTCGCACAGATCGCGCGAGATCCGAACACGTTTTTGTCGACCGTGCAGATCGGCGTGACGTTGAGCGGTTTCCTTTCCGCATCGTTCGGCGAATCGTCGATTTCGCCTTATATTGTGCCGATCGTTGAAAGTTGGGGCGTGCCGACGAGTGTGGCCGCTCCCCTGACCACCATTGTGCTGACGTTGATCATTTCGTACTGTTCGATCGTAATTTCGGAGTTGGTGCCGAAGCGTATCGCCATGCAACGCAACGAGCAGATCGCGCGTGCCGTGGTACCTGCGATTCATGTGTTTGCGAAGGTGTGCAAGCCGATTATTTGGCTGATCGGCAAGAACACGAACATTATCGTGCGCTTGCTTGGTTTCGACCCGAACGAAACCGACAGCGAAGTGTCCGACGAAGAGCTGCGCGTACTCGTCAACACCAATACGAACTTGAGCAAGGACGAACGCACGATTCTCGACGACGTGTTCGACGCGTCCGAAACGATTGTGGCCGAAGTGATGCGCCCGCGTGCCGACGTGGTTTTTTTGGATGGCGATATGCCGATTGAGAAGGCGGCCGCATATGTGAGAGAAATGCCGTATTCCCGCTATCCGGTGACCGGCAAGGATTTCGACGATGTGCTTGGTTTCGTGCATGTGCGCGACCTGCTTGACATTCGCGATCCCGAGGCGAAGACGGTTGCCGACGTGACGCGCGAGGGCATTTCGCTGCCGGGCACGTCGAAACTGCTGCCAAGCCTTGAGCTGCTACGTAAGCGCGGCATTCATCTGGCGGTGGTCATCGACGAATATGGCGGTACCGACGGCATCGTCACGTTGGAAGATATGACGGAGGAACTGGTCGGCGATATTCGCGACGAATATGATCTGCCGGAAGAGAAAGGCGGCGAACGCACGGAACGTACCACGTTCGTCAATGGCGTCGCCACGATCGAAGGCGGCATGACGATTGAGGATTTCGCCGATTTGACCGGTATTGAGCTGGAAGACGGTCCGTACGAGACGGTTGCCGGCTATTTCCTGGCGCATACTGGAAAGATGGGCGAAATCGGCGACGTGCTGCTTTCCGACGACGGTTATGACATGACCGTCACGCAAGTGGATGGCCGTCGTATCGAAACGTTGGAAATCCGCAAGCATACTGTTGACGGCGATGCTGCGAAAGCTACGAAATAATCAAAAATAAAACGAAAATAAAACGAAAATAAAACAGACTTGCGATTATGTAAATGCTGATTTTTTACACAATCAACATCAGTAATCGCAAGTCTGCTCTGTTATTAAATCCGCTGAGTTATTGCAGATTCAGCCGCGCAGCATGGGATGGCATTCGTCGTTCCACCATGCAAGCTGCGCGATGTTGGCGCGGATATGCTCGCAGGACGCATGGAATTTGGCCTGTTCGCTTTCGGTGAGTGTGGGACTGAGGACTTCTTCAACGCCGTTCGCTCCGATGATGCACGGCAGGCTGGCGTAATTGCCGCTTTCGCCTTGTTCGCCGGTAAGCAGCGTGGAGCAGGCGGTCGCATAGTGTTCATCGCAGAGCACAGCCTGCGTAAGGCGTGCCGCAGTGGCTGCAATAGCGTATTCCGTGCACTCTTTGCCGGCGTACACGCGGTATCCGCCTCGTCGGGCGTCCTGCTCGGTTTCGTCCTTGTCGAGGGCGAATCGTTGCGGATCGTCTTGTGCGAGTTGATCAAGCGGCTTGCCTGCGATGTTCACGTTCGACCAATAGGCGAACTGCGAATTGCCATGCTCCCCCAGCATGTATGCGCCGATTGATCTCTGATCCACGTTGACGCGTTTCGCGATGGCGTTGCGCAGTCGTGCGGAATCCAACGCGGTTCCGGTGCCGATTATTTTGCGCGGATCGTAGCCGGTGATGTGCCAGATTTCGGTTGCGACCACATCGCAAGGATTTGAGATGGTGATGATCACACCGTGGAAGCCTGCGTTGAACAGTCGGGAAATCCAGGTGCGTGCAATGTCGGTGGTGACGAACAGTTCGCCGTCACGATCTTTGGCGCTGGTTTTCACGTCGCCGGCAGCGTTGATTACCACGTCGCAGTCGGCTAGCTGCTCGTATTGCGTGCCGTAGTTGCCGATCACGCAGTTATGCGGATAGAAACCCAACGTGTCACTTAAATCCTGACATTCGCTGACTACTTTTTGCTCGTTGATGTCGCACAGCTTCAGTTCTTCGGCCAGTCCTGCGGAAAGCACGGCATTTGCGACATGCGCGCCCACGTGTCCGATGCCGATAATGCCGACTTTTCTCAATACAGTCACAATCGACCCCTCCCTCACTTATTCGATCTTTCTGCGTGGACTGTTTGCACGCAAACGTTTCAGTCGTCACGATTGTAGGCTTGCAAATCGCGGATGTTAAGCGTTCTGTACATCTTATGAACAAAAAGCTATACGAATCACCTATACGTCGTTATCAAACGTGCGTAAGCCGTGGCTAGTCATTGCAATCCGCGCAATGTGACGGCAGTGGCGTGATATCGCAAGTATTTCAACATCACAGGCAACGCAACAACATCGCCCTACGCAAGCTCATCGCAGCATGGCAGCGTGACAGCGAACGCAACAGCATCGCGAGCATCACAACACAACATGACGGTTCAGCTCCCGCCGCAATTGCCTCCATTGCGGCAAATATGCGCTCATACGCCGCTGAAAGTCCTCTCCGTGCCCGTTTTCCCACAGGTGCGTCATTTCGTGCACAAGCACGTATTCCAGGAATCTGGGATCCATAAGACCAAGTTGCAGGTTGAGTCGGATGCGGCCAGTTTTCGGCGTGCATGACCCCCATCGCGACGTCATGATGCGTAACGTGACATGCGTCGGCTTCCGCCCGATAATCGGCGACCATTTCGCAAGCAGCACCGGCAGTTGCGCATTGATGGCCCGTACGGCCCGTTCCTTCGCCGCGTCGTTCCACACGAAAACGCGCGGATTATTCAAGCTATTGGGATCGCCTGGATTGTTTCGATCGCCCACGCCGCCCGAATTTTCCAGGCCATTCAGATTATCCGGACCATGCGAACCATTCACACGGTCCAAACCATTGAAATCGCTTTGACGGATCTGTTCATCCTTGGCTTGCAGCATGGTGCGTCGCGCACGTTCGATCCATGGTTTGCGTTCCGTCACAAATCGTGCGATTGCCGCTTGCGACATGCGAGAAGGTGCGGAGATGACGATTTGCGCGTTCGGCGGTTTGATGCGCAGGTACATGTTTTTGATGGCTTTACGCACGATGGTCACCGTCATTCCAGCGATTTGCGTGGTTTCTTCGGATAGCGTGCGATTACGGTTGCGCACTCCCCTGCTGGCTCTCCCACTGTTGTTACGCTGGCTACGATGATTGTTCGGCATGTCTGCATTATGTCACGACACGCCGAAGACACACCTTGTATTGACTTTCTCTGAAATTCGCGTATTATTTCAATTCGTTGTGCTTAACAGTGCAGCAGGAACGGGCCCGTAGCTCAGGTGGTTAGAGCGCATCCCTGATAAGGATGAGGTCGGAGGTTCAAGTCCTCCCGGGCCCACAGAAAAAAGTGAAGCGGCCCACGTGCCGCTCTTTTTTTCACTGGGGCTATAGCGCAGCTGGTAGCGCATCTGCTTTGCAAGCAGAGGGTCGCCGGTTCGAACCCGGCTAGCTCCACGGGGCTATGGCGCAGCTGGTAGCGCATCTCCATGGCATGGAGAGGGTCAGGGGTTCGAATCCCCTTAGCTCCACAGATAGGGTTTCCGGTGATTTCCGGAAACCCTTTTTTCATACCCAAATCCGAAATCCAAACCAGCATCCCAATTCCTCCAGTCACTGGAGAAAACCGGACGCAGCCAGGCACCTCACAGTCCAAAAACCTCCACCGAGTGGAGGAATCCTCCCACCAACAAGCCTCCCAGCATCCCAAAACCTCCAGTCACTGGAGAAAACTAGACGCAACCAAGCACCTCACAGTCCAGATCCCTCCAGTCACTGGAACATATGACCCGCTGAGGCACCTTCCAGAGTCCGTATTATTCCAGCGCATGGAAGAATCACCCCGCTGAAAGACCATTGCAAAAGGCCGTCTCAGGCGGGGCTTGAGTCACCGCTTGAAACGGCCTCGGATTATTGATTATTACAATTGCTGACGATACTTCCGATCGCTTGCGATGACTACCGCACTGCGACTGCACCGGCAACAGTGTCGGAATCGTTCGGCACGTTCTGTGTATTCCGTGCATTCTGCCTGGCAAGTTCGTCGCGGATTTGCTGCAACAGCAGGATCGTCTGCTCTTCGGTGGAGATTTCCGGCTCTTTGGCAGCTTCCTCCTCGGCTTTGCTCCGTTCTTCCGCAAGCTTGGTTTTGGCGAGCAACGCCTCGGTCACGTCACGGAATTTGTTGATCGGCACGAGAATGCAGAAATACACGGCCGCCGCGATAATCAGGAAATTCAATATCGCGCCAAGTACCGCGCCGAACGAAACCGTCGCATTATTGAATGTGATTGCCAGCAGACCATCCATATTCGGTTTGCCGAAAATCATGGCGATGAACGGATTAATCACATTATTGACAATAGAGTTAACCACTGTGGTGACGGCACCGCCCATGACGACACCGACCGCCATGTCGATCATGTTGCCGCGTGCAATGAATTTCTTAAATCCTTCAATCATGATGATTCTCCCATTATGTGAGATCGTGAGATGTTATTGCGGACGTACTCTCTCCCACGCTTTCCGCATTTCCATCCTATAGGCAACACAAGGCACGGCAATCCCGTAAAAAGAAGCAGGTTCAGAACCAGCACTCGCAAAAAGCGTCTCCAAATCCTGAACAAGGTCTTGTGCCGTCCATATTCGTGCACATAGAATGAGACCGTCTATTGGTAACCCAACTATCCCGAAGGGGAAGAATATGCTCACTGACGAGTACGTCAAGCGCGTGTACGCGCAGGTCGAGAAGCGCGACGGCGACCAGCCGGAGTTCCTGCAGGCCGTTCGCGAGGTTTTCGAAAGCCTCGAGCCGGTGGTTGCGAAGCATCCGGAATATGAGAAGGCGGGCGTGCTTGAGCGCATCGTCGAGCCGGAGCGCGTGGTGAAGTTCCGCGTCGCATGGACCGACGATGAGGGCAAGGTGCAGGTCAACCGCGGTTACCGCATCCAGTTCAACTCCGCGATCGGCCCGTACAAGGGCGGTCTGCGCTTCCACCCGAGCGTGAACGAAGGCGTCATCAAGTTCCTCGGCTTCGAGCAGATCCTGAAGAACTCCCTGACCAGCCTGCCGATAGGCGGCGGCAAGGGCGGATCCGACTTCGACCCGAAGGGCAAGTCCGACGCCGAAGTCATGCGTTTCTGCCAGGCCTTCATGACGGAACTGTGCCGTCACATCGGCCAGTTCACCGACGTCCCGGCCGGTGATATCAACGTGGGCGGCCGCGAGATCGGCTACCTGTTCGGCCAGTACAAGCGCATCCGCGACGAGTATTCCGGCGTGCTGACCGGCAAGGGCCTCGAATTCGGCGGCTCCCTGGCTCGTACCGAAGCCACCGGTTACGGCCTGTGCTACTACACCGCCGAGGCAATGCGCGTGCTGCGCAACGATTCCTTCGAAGGCAAGACCGTGGTCATCTCCGGCTCCGGCAACGTGGCCATCTTCGCCACCGAGAAGGCTCAGGCCCTCGGCGCGAAGGTTGTGACCGCCTCCGATTCCAACGGCTACATCTACGACCCGAACAGCATTCAGCTCGACGTGGTCAAGGACATCAAGCTGGGACACCGCGGCCGCATCAAGGAATACGCCGAGCGTGTGCCGGGCTCCGAATATCACGAGGGCTGCAAGGGCGTGTGGACCGTTCCGTGCGATATCGCCCTGCCGTGCGCCACCCAGAACGAGATCGACGAGGAATCCGCCAAGGCTCTCGTCGCCAACGGCTGCACCGTGGTGTGCGAAGGCGCCAACATGCCTTCCACTCCGGAGGCAATCGCCGTCTACCAGGCCAACAACGTGCTCTATGGCCCCGCCAAGGCCGCGAACGCGGGTGGCGTGGCGGTTTCCGGCCTTGAGATGAGCCAGAACTCCTACCGCCTTTCCTGGACTTTTGAAGAGGTTGACGGCAAGCTCAAGTCCATCATGGAGAACATCGTCGCCAACTCTCTGGAAGCCGCCAAGGAATACGGCCACGAGGGTGATCTGATGCTCGGCGCCAACGCTGCCGGCTTCGTGAAGGTCGCCAACGCCATGGTCGCCCAGGGCGTGCTCTGATCTAGCCGTTTTAGCCAATCTAGCCAATACGGCTGGGTCATCGCAATACAATGAGGGGCCGTCTTGGATATCACCGTACAGGCCCTCTTTTCGTATTTCAACACGTACTTCAGCGCACCCAATCTAGTTGCAGTTACATTTGAAACAATCACTCAAAATCACGATAGTTCCGGTTATAACTGAAACTATCTCTAAAAATCGCAATAGTTTCAGCTATAACCGCAACTTCCTCTCGCGCAGCTCCGCTATCTCGCTTATATATGGCAGATTTGAGAGTTCGTACGGTGATATCTCGCTTATATATGGCAGCCTTGGTAGGAAAAATGACCCAAAATATACCCCCGAACTGGCTTTTTCGCAAGTTGACCTGCCATATATAAGCGAGATGGTACAGGTCGGAAGGCAAAATCTGCCATATATAGGGCAGATATGGGCAGATTGCAGGCAGGGGAGAGGCAGATAGGGTTTGGCGTACGGTAAGAGACAGACTGGTCTAGAAAATACGAAGACGGTCTGTGTCGTGATGGGAATCACGACACAGACCGTCTTGTTGCGTTTGAGTTTGCTATCGCCGCTACTGACGGCGCACTGCGCTATTTCAGCATTGCATGCGACGCTCGCGGACGCTATCGCCGCTCGCTGCCATTAATAGCGCACTGCGCTATTAATCATCTCCAAGCGTGACGTGGATGCCACCGACGAGGGTGCTCACCACGTTGTACAGCAGCGTGAAAATCACCACGAGCACGGTGATCAGCACCACTTCCACAATGGAGAAGATGGTGACGGCGCTCAGCACAGTGCCCAACGAGAACACGTTGGTCAGGTCGAATCCGCCAGCGTCCAAGCCAGTGGAAGACACAATCTGCGTAACTTGGTCGAACACGCCGACCACGTTCAGCATGCCCCACAGCAAAGCCACCGCGACAATCTGAATGATGCCTCCCGCGATGGAAAGCATGAACGCCACCTTGGCGGCCGACCATGCATCGATACGCGTCAGAGACAGGCTCATACGGCGTGCACGCGGAGCGCCGCCGCGACGCTTCTCACGGACCTTCACACCGCCGGAAGCGGAGGAGGCACCCTCGTGCGCCTGAACCTGATCCGCACCAATCAGCGGCTGGCTGGAAGCGGAACGTGCCACGCGCGGTGCCTGCCCAACCTCCGGCATTTGCTGTCCTTCGATGTTCTCGCTCATCGTTGCTCCTTGCAAGATTGTGCCCAGTTCTTAGCTGAGGCTACCAGTTTTCGCAGACGATTGCCTGTCTTGTCTTCATGCCTCTACATTCTCGCCATCGCCGTCGCCAGCGTTGGCTTCAGTAGCGGCTTCAGACGATGCCGAAGCACCCTCGTTCACGGTTGCGTTCGTCCCATGTTCCGCGGATTCCGTTTTTCCGCAGATTCGCCAGATTCCGCGGATTCGTCATCCTTCTCCTCGTTGCGTGCGATGGAGATGATCTCGTCGTTCTTGTCCGGCTTGGCGAACGTCACACCTTGGGTGGTGCGGCCGGTGCGCTTGACCTCGTCGACGTTGGAACGGATGACCTTGCCGGACTTCATGATGGCCATGATCTGGTCATCTTCCTCAACGATCACCGCGCCCACGAGGGAGCCACGGCCTTCGGCGAGCTGCACGGCCTTGACGCCAAAGCCGTTACGGCCTTGCAAACGGTATTCGCTGATGGCGGTGCGCTTGGCGAAGCCCTCGTTGGTGACCACGAACAGATCCTTGTCGGAATCGCCCCAGACCACGTCCATGGCCAGCAGCTCGTCGCCTTCGCGGAACTTCATGCCCTGCACGCCTGCGGTCTGACGGCCCATCGGGCGCAGCTGGTCGTCGTTGGCCTGGAACTTCAGGCTCATGCCCAGCTTCGACACAAGAATGATGTCATCCTCGGCGTTGCACAGTGCGGCACCGATCAGCTCGTCGGCGTTCTCGCCGTTCTCGCCGGTCATAAGGCGCACTGCGATCAGGCCGCCCTGACGCGGGGAATCGTATTCGGCGAGCGCGGTCTTCTTGACCTTGCCGGAACGGGTGGCGAGCACCAGATACTTGGCCACTTCGTAGTTCGGAATCGACAGCACGGTCTGGATCGTCTCGTCCGGCCCGAACTGCAGCAGGTTGGCCACATGCTGTCCCTTGGAATCGCGCGATCCCTCCGGCAGCTCGTACGCCTTCAGGCGGTACACGCGTCCCTTGTTGGTGAAGAACAGCAGCCAGTTGTGCGTGCTGGTGAGGAAGAAGTGGTCCACCACGTCGTCCTCGCGCAGCTTGGCGCCCTTGATGCCCTTGCCGCCGCGATGCTGCGCACGGTATTCGTCGGCCTTGGTACGCTTGATGAAACCGGAGTGTGTAACGGTTACGACCACGTTTTCTTCCGCGATCAGATCTTCGACGTTCATTTCGCCGGAGTACGGCAGGATCTTGGTTCGACGTTCGTCGCCATACTTGGACACGATTTCGTCAAGCTCGTCGCCCACGATCTTGCGCTGGCGCTCTGGCTTGGCGAGAATGTCGTTGTAGTCGGCGATGCGACGCATCAGTTCGTTGTGCTCGTCGAGGATCTTCTGACGTTCCAATGCGGCCAGTCGGCGCAGCTGCATGGCCAGAATGGCGTCGGCCTGCACTTCATCCACGTCCAGCAGGTCCATAAGGCCCGTGCGCGCGGTTTCCGCGGATTCGGAAGCACGAATGAGCGCGATGACCTCGTCGATCATGTCGAGGGCCTTCAGATAGCCCTGCAGAATGTGGTCGCGTTCCTCCGCCTCACGCTTGAGGTATGCGGTACGGCGTGCGATGACTTCCAGCTGGTGGCCCACCCAATGGCGGATGAAGGCATCCAAAGACAGCGTGCGCGGCACACCGTCGACCAGCGCCAGCATGTTGGCGCCGAAGGTCTGCTGCAGCTGGGAGTGCTTGTACAGGTTGTTGAGCACGACCTTCGGCACGGCGTCGCGCTTGAGCACGAGCACGAGACGCTGACCGGTACGACCGGAGGTTTCGTCGCGCATGTCGGCGATGCCCTGGATCTTGCCGTCGCGCACCGCTTCGCGGATGGAGACGACCAGTCGGTCAGGGTTCACCTGGTACGGCAGCTCGGTGATCACGAGGCACATGCGACCCTTGATCTCTTCGGTGTTCACCACCGCGCGCATGGTGATCAGACCACGGCCGGTACGGTAGGCCTGTTCGATGCCCTTATGTCCGAGAATCGTTGCGCCAGTAGGGAAGTCCGGTCCCTTGATGATGCGGATCAGGTTTTCGAGCAGCTCTTCGCGGCTTGCGTCCGGGTGGTCGAGCGCCCAATGCACGCCTTCGGCCACCTCGCGCATGTTGTGCGGAGGAATGTTGGTGGCCATACCGACGGCGATACCGGACGAACCGTTGCACAACAGGTTCGGGAATCGTGCCGGAAGCACGGTCGGCTCCTGTGTCTTGCCATCGTAGTTCGGCAGGAAATCGACGGTGTCTTTGTCGATGTCGCGAACCATTTCCATGGCGAGCGGAGCCATACGGCATTCGGTGTAACGCATTGCCGCGGCCGGATCGTCGCCGGGGGAGCCGAAGTTGCCCTGGCCGTCGACCAGCGTGTAGCGCATAGACCACGACTGTGCCATACGCACCAACGTGTCGTAGATCGCGGAATCGCCATGCGGATGGTACTTACCCATCACTTCGCCGACCACGCGGGCGCACTTGGAGTAGCCGCGGTCGGGGCGGTAGCCGCCGTCGTACATCGCGTAGATCACACGGCGATGCACCGGCTTCATGCCGTCTCGCACGTCCGGGAGCGCACGGTCCACGATCACGGACATGGCGTACGCCAGGTAGGAATCGCGCATTTCCTGCTGCAGATCCTTCTTCTGGATGCGTTCGCCCACCATCAGGCCGTAATCGGTGTTGTCGGCCTCCTGCGGGCTCAACGGCTCCATGGAGCCGTCAGGCACGAACTGGCCGTCTTCGTTGCTGTTGTTTTCGTCTGCCAACTTCTAAGTCCTTCTAAATCCTTATGAAACCTTGCCTGAAGTCCTTGAAATCCCTACGCGTCGATCCAGCTGACGTTGCGGGCGTTGCGCTGGATGAACAGACGGCGAGGTTCGACTTCGTCTCCCATGAGCATGGAGAAGGTTTCGTCGGCTGCGGCCGCGTCTTCGATCTGCACCTGCTTCAGAATGCGGTGGTCAGGATCCATGGTGGTTTCCCACAGTTCCTGGTAGCTCATTTCACCCAGACCCTTGTAACGCTGGATGCCTTCGCCCTTCGGCAGCTGACGGCCGGCGGACTTGCCTTCGGCGAGCACGCGGTCGCGTTCGGCGTCGGTGTACACGAAGTCGTGCGCGCCTTTGGTCCACTTGAGTCGGTACAGCGGCGGCATGGCCACATACACGTAACCAGCGGTGATCATCGGGCGCATGTAGCGGAAGAACAGCGTCAGATTCAGGGTTGCGATATGCGCGCCGTCCACATCGGCATCGGCCATGATGATGACCTTGTGGTAGCGGACTTTGTTCAGGTCGAAATCCTCGCCATAGCCGCCGCCGACCGCGGTGATCAGCGATTCGATGGTTTCGGACTTCATCATGCGGTCGAGGCTTGCACGCTCGGTGTTAAGGATTTTGCCTCGCAACGGCAGGATGGCCTGCGTGATCGGGTTGCGTCCCTGAATTGCGGAGCCGCCTGCGGAGTCGCCCTCCACGATGAACAGTTCGCATTCTTCAGGATTGTTGGACTGGCAATCCTTCAGTTTGTCTGGCATGCCCGCAGATTCGAAGATTGACTTACGGCGGGTATTCTCACGTGCCTTCTTGGCTGCAAGACGCGCACGGGAGGCTTCAATGGCCTTCTGGATGATGTTCTTGGCCTCGCTAGGATGCGAATCGAACCAGTCGCCGAGCTTGTCGGTCATCACACGCTGTACGAAGGTTTTCGCTTCGGAATTGCCGAGCTTGGTCTTGGTCTGGCCTTCGAACTGCGGGGTGGTGAGTTTCACCGACACCACTGCGGTCAGGCCTTCGCGCACGTCGTCGCCGGAGAGGTTCTCATCCTTGTCTTTGAGGATGTTCTTTTCACGTGCGTAACGGTTGACGAGCGAGGTCAGCGCGGCGCGGAAGCCTTCTTCGTGGGTACCGCCTTCGGTGGTGGAGATGGTGTTGGCGAAGGTGTGCACCGCTTCGGAGTATGCGGTGGTCCATTGCATGGCGATTTCCGCGGAAATGCCGATTTTCAGGTCTTCCGCTTCGAAATCGATCACGTCCGGTTCGACGGGGGTTGCCTTGCGGGACTTCACCAAGTAATCGACATAATCCTTGATGCCGTCGTTGTATTGGTAGGTGACCGTCTGATGCTTCGGTTCGGCATTGTCGTCGCTTTCGCCCGCGACTTCGTCTCCGGCCTGATCCGGTTCGCGCAAATCGGTCAGGGACAGTTTCAGCCCCTTGTTGAGGAACGCCATCTGCTGGAAGCGGTTGCGCAGGGTCTCGAAATCGTAGGTGGTGGTTTCGAAGATCGCGCCGTCTGCCCAGAAGGTCACGGAAGTGCCGGTGGACTCGTCTTCGCCCATCGGCTCGCCCTTGGCAAGACGTGCGGTCGGCTTCTGGTCGATGTAGGTCTGGGTCCAGTGGAAGCCCTGTCGGCGCACTTCGATGTCGACGCGGGTCGACAGCGCGTTCACCACGGAGATGCCCACGCCGTGCAGACCGCCGGAAACCGCATAGCCGCCGCCACCGAACTTGCCGCCGGCATGCAGCTTGGTCATCACGG
>OAWA01001116.1_pt1 | contig 13943 bp, 10 predicted proteins | sample 1516971 | NCBI WGS metagenome assembly OAWA01 (sample SAMEA2580097, study PRJEB22360) | human gut metagenome | biome: human gut; feature: human-associated habitat; material: faeces | place: Denmark | collected 2008/2010
ATCAGATATTTTGTTGAGGTTAGAGCCTCTAATCCCATTGGCCCTCTGGCATGAAGTTTTTGAGTTGAAATGCCAATTTCAGCACCTAAGCCAAATACAAAACCGTCAGTAAATCTTGTAGACGCATTGACATAAACGGCTGCCGCATCAATTTCATCTTGAAATTTTTGCGCATTGAAATAATCATGAGTGACAATGCTTTCTGAATGACGACTTGAATAAGCATTAATGTGCTCAATTGCTTCATCCAAATTATCAACCGTTTTTACTGACAGAATATAATCTAAAAATTCTGTCCCAAAATCATCGTCAGTTGCAGGAATTCCAGCTGACAGAACATTCAGCGCACGCTCGTCAGCACGAAATTCAATTTCATGAACTTTATTGATTTCATTTTCCAACTTTGGTAAAAATTCGTCAGCAATTTTTGCGTGAACCACTAAACTTTCGGCTGCATTGCAAACACTTGGACGCTGCGTTTTGGCATTTATCACAATTTTTGTCGCCATTTCTAAATCAGCAGATTCATCAACAAAAATTGTACAATTACCCACCCCAGTTTCAATGACAGGAACCGTTGCTTTTTCTTTGACACGGTTAATCAATCGCGCTGACCCTCGCGGAATCAGAACATCTAAAAATTTATCTGCCTGCATCATTTTTTCTGCTTCAGCATGACTTGTGTCAGATAACAATTCAACTGCTCCGTCAGTAATTTTTGCTGACAACAAATTTTCCTTAATAATTTCAACTAAAACCATATTAGAATAAATCGCGTCAGACCCACCGCGTAACAAAACAGAATTTCCTGTTTTAAAACAAAGAGAAAAAGCATCGATAGTCACATTTGGACGACTTTCAAAAATCATTCCAACAGTGCCAAGTGGCACTCTTTTTTGCAAAATCTTAAGTCCATCAAGATTAGTGAAACCTTGCAATACTTGCCCAATTGGGTCAGGAAGTTCCGCAACTTGTCTCAACCCTGTTGCCATATCAGAAATTCTTTGCGCATTTAGACGCAAACGGTCAACCATAATCTCAGAAATTCCATGTTCCAGAGCGTTAGCCAAATCTTTTTCATTCTCAGAAATAATTCTGTCAGTATTTTCGATAAGGCTGTCAGCTAAATTTTGCAAAAAAACATTTTTGTCAGCAGTTGATAGCTTTGCTACTTCTTTGCTCGCCTTTTTAACCTTTAATCCAAGTTCTTCAATCATCGTTTTATCCTTCTTTCTCAAGATTTTTGATGAAAATAAGTCCCAATCTCACGTCCTTCGATAATTTCTTTAATCTCTCGAATCCGTTCGCCATTGGTCAGAACCATTTCTTGACCATTTTCAAATAAAATCTGTGCAGCCGCCAATTTTGAAGTCATCCCGCCAGTTCCAAAACGCGAACCGGCACCACCAGCCATTTGACGTAATTCATCAGTAATTTCATGAATTTCATTAAAAATTTTCGCATCATCATAAATTGTTGGATTTTTATCAAAAAGTCCATCAATATCTGACAGCATAATCAATAAATCAGCATTCACTAATTTAGAAACAATCGCTCCCAATTTATCATTATCACCAAATTTTGTTTGATGATCCATTTCATCAACCGCAATAGCATCATTTTCATTAATAATTGGAATAATCCCAAGCCCAAGTAACGCATTTAGTGCATTTTCAGCATTCTCACGACTCGTTGGAAAATCAGTCACATCACGTGTCAAAAGTAACTGAGAAACTTTTTGCGAATAACGACGAAACATTTGCGTATAAAGACTCATCAATTCAACCTGACCGATTGAAGCCAAAGCCTGCTGGTCAGCAATTCCTTTGGGCCGTTTATCCATACCAAGCACATTCAAACCGACACCAATCGCTCCAGAAGTCACCAAAATCACTTCATAACCTTTATTATTCAAATCAGATAAAACAAAAGCCAACTCGTCTATATTTGATAAATTTATTTTTCCATTTGGCAAAATCAACGAACTCGTTCCAATCTTAACTACAATTCGTTTAACACTCAAAATATTTTTTCTTGTCATAATCATTTATTATAGCAAGATATTTCAACAAATACGAGAGTAAAATGATTAAATTTCTACTTTTTATTATTTTATTCTACAACTAGAATTTTATAAAAAAAAAAGTGCTTTTGAGCACTTTTTATTTTCCATACCCCACTAGCTATTTTTTGTCTCTTTTTCAGCTAACATCTTCTTAACAAAATCAGGCATTTCCCCTCTGACAGCTCCGTCAGTAGACTTTTTTATTGATTTAGCCACTTGATTTTCATATTCAGAAGTTGTTTTTTCATGACCATCTAATCGTTTCTCTCCCACCAAATTTTGAATGGATGTAATATCCTGCGAAACTTCTAAACAGCCCAGATATTCTCCTGTTTCTTCATCACGCATTGCAAAATATCGAATATAAATTTTCTTATTAAAACGATGTAAATCAATCCAAAAATCAGCTTGATCGCGTGTTCCAGATTTAAAATCTTCTAGGATTTTTTCTACTACCGCCATTGATTTTGGCGGGTGGCAATCAATAACACGTCGACCAATTACAGATTTAGCTCGTGGAAAAATTCGTTCTCCTCCCGAGAAAAAGCGAACGATATCTTCTTTATCAACAAAACTTAGATCAACTGGTAAAACATTAAACAAAGCCGTCAACTCATTGAGGTGTAACATGCCAGTTGGCAAAACAACCACTCCCTCACTTGTAACTTTTTCCCAATCATATTGCCGCTTAACTCTTTTAGGTTTGCTTACTTCTAAACCAGATTCCTTAGCAATAGCCTCTGTCATTGCTTTAGCAGATTCAATCGCCGCCAATCTTTGAGGTTCATGCTCTTTTTCCTTTTCAACTGACTCTTTAGAAGCTTTCCATTTTAAAGGTTCCGCAATGAATGCATAGCCAATCTCTTTAGAATCCTCCTCTATTTGTTCCCAATCTTTTAAAGAAAAGACATCCAAGCACATTGGAATCATAATTGCTTCTTCTTTAAAAATCATTTCTTCAATTTCCGTCAGTAAATTTTCTAGCATTTCACGTAATGGGTTCAAAGCTGTTTTATCTGTTTTTAAATAAACAATTACTTCTTTAATCATCTCACGAACACTATCATCTACACCCCACATAACTTTTGGTGGCGCTGTGATTCCATATTTTTCCATAAAAGAAAAAATTAAAGTTTCTTTTCTAGCATAATGTTTGTCAATATTATACAAATCAATAACCGCTGCAAGTAAACGTTCTTTATAAGACCAATCTCCTTTTTCAATCTTTGAAAAAACCCACCGAATTTCATCATTTAATAGCGATGTAATCACTTGATTTTCAAGTTTCATTGTATGAATAGGATGTCCTGGAGTATTTTCTTCTAAAGATGATTTATGAATATCTGTAATAGCCCCTTTAAAGACAGCTGCATGAACATTGCATAATTTTTGAATTTCAGAGGGATTGAGCCCCCCTTGGATCAATGCCTTTTCAGCACCAGTTATTTCCGAAACATCTACACCATCAAATTCTTCATTAAAAATTTTTTTGGCGTCCTCAAACGTCCCCCCTTCGTGTAAGAGTGTCAATATTTCAACAATTCTTTTTTGGCGCTCAATTGTAGTCGATTTATTCATATTTGTCATTATTCTTCCACCTTCTACTTTGAAAACTCAAAACCAGCCTCAGCAAAAGCAATAACAATTTTATCCCAATCGATATGTTTCATTTTTGCTCCCATTGGAATTGTCGCCATCCTTCCAGCAGTCTGTAGCATTCCAGGCATTTTTATCTCATGAAAACCCAAACCATCCATTAAATCAATAATTTCAGGGTGTTCTGTTGCTAAATCATAAAGTTTAGCATTTATATCCAGTTGAATCATTCTAATCTCCTTTTCAAATGTCAAAATTTTGTAAAAAAACTTTGACATCTTATCTTATTCTAACAAAATATTAGTCTCATTAAAAGATAAAAAAAGAATCTATAAACTATAGATTCTCATGAATTATTAAAAAATAATTTGAATGAAGGCTAGTGAAAATACTCCCACAAGCACAATAACTAATAATTTTTTTGTCAAAATAGCTGCTAAAACCGTTGGAATTGAAGCAAGTAAATTATTCCAGTTAACCGATGGTAAATGACCTAAATGTTGAATAAAAAGATTTGAAATCCATAAGGCTGACATAATAACTACCGGCACAAAACTTAAATATTCCACAACTATTTGAGGCAAACTCATTTTTTTTAATAAAATAAAAGGTAGAACTCTTGAAATCCAAGTTACAATAGCGCATCCAATAATTGTTAATGATATAAATTCAAAAGAAGACACGTTTTACCCCCACACCTAAAGCACAAGCAATCAAAGTAACAAATAAAACTAACAAGTTGCTTGGAAAAAATATCAAACCAAAATAAAATAGAACCAAGGTAATTCCAACCATGACTAACTGTAGCATTAAACCCAAAGTTTTATCACTAATAAGTTGCAAATAAAGTAAGCCAATAAACATTGCGATAACTGCGAATCCCAAACCTAATTTTTCTGGATTTGCTAGTAAATTCCCTAATAGAGCTCCAATAGCACTGGCTAATGCCCAAACTAAATAGGCTAGTAAATTTGATGCATTAAACCAAGAAAAATTCAGTTTACCCTCAGTATAATTTTGTTTATTCATTCCTAAAGCAAAACTTTCATCGGTCAATAATGTCCCAAGTAAAATATTTTTCAGTAAACTTTCATTTTTAAAATATGAAGCCGTCGTCATGCTCATTAAAATAATTCGTGAATTAACTAAAAATACACTTAATACTATTGACATAATAGGACTATGAGTTGCTAGCATACTAACCATGATAAATTGTGCTGAACCAGCGTAAACAATCAATGAGAGTAATAAAATTACCCAAACGCTAAACCCCTCGCTGTGCCCTATCATCCCAAACGCAATTCCTATCCCAATATATCCAAAAACTGTCGGCATTGTATCTTTCAAGCCTTGTTTAAAAGTTAATTCCGAATTCATATTCCCCTCACTCCCTAAAAGATTATATCTAACCATTATCACATAAATATTAACTAACTGTCAATAAAAATTTATTAATCACTTGATTTTTGCAAGGTATATTGCTATAGATTTCATTTTTTCAATGATATAATCAAATTAATAACAATATCAACCTTAGAGGAGGAAGACTATGGCAACAATTAGTATTTTTGGTAAAGGAAAAATGGGAAAAGCAATCGGTGATAATTTTAGTTCATCTGGTAATAAAGTCAACTATATCTTATCAAACTCAGCTAAAACAGAATTGGGTGAAATTGTTGTTTTAGCTGTTCCTTATGTCGCAATTGCCGGAATCATCCAAGAATATTCGACTGATTTACAAGGAAAAATAATTATCGATATTACAAATCCCGTTGATTTCACAACATTTGATAGTCTATTAGTGCCTTCGAATACTTCTGCTGCGGCTCTCATTGCTAAACAACTCCCAAATTCAATGATTGTTAAGGCTTTTAATACGACTTTTTCCGATACATTGGCAACAAAAGTGGCAAATGAACATCAAACAACAGTTTTACTCGCTAGTGATAGTCAGGAAGCAAAAGAAACCATTATTAAATCTCTTGAAAATAGTGGTTTGAGTCTATTAGACGCTGGTTCACTAAAAAGGGCTCGCGAACTAGAAGCTATTGGTTTTCTGCAAATTACTTTAGCTGCTTCTGAAAAAATTTCTTGGGACGGTGGTTTTGGAATTTTCAAATAGTCGCTTAAAAATTTAAGTCTTGTTATAATTAAATAACAAGGTTTTTTATTTTATAAAGAAATATCATCAAGGAGTAGAATAATGACTACATTAACAAATGAACCAACAATGAAAATCAGAGCATTGGAACGGACAGATTTAAAAAATATTCATATCATCAATAATAAAGCTGAAACAATGCGGCTATGGTTTGAAGAACCTTATGAATCACTAGACGAGTTAACCAGTCTTTATGATAAACATATCCATGATAATACTGAACGTCGCTTTGTAATTGAAGCCAATGATACTTTTATTGGAATTGTGGAACTTATGTCTATTGATTACATTCATCGTACCTGCGAAATTCAAATCATTATCATTTCAGGTTTTTCTGGAAAAGGCTACGCTCAAAAAGCGTTAAAAACAGGTGTTGACTATGCTTTCAATACTCTAAATATGCATAAAGTTTATTTATGGGTAGATATTGATAATGCTCCTGCTGTTCATATCTATAAAAAATTAGGATTCAAAATTGAAGGAACGATTAAGGAACAATTCTTTGCTGGCGGTAGATATCATGATAGCTACTTTATGGGGATTCTTAAATCTGAATATACTCAAAGAGAAAAAACGGTTAAATAAAAAAACAGGAGAACCCCTGTTTTTATTTAGCGTTTTTTCTTACCTTTTTTCATTTTCTTTTGAGCACGTTTCATGGCTTGTTTCATAGCAAACTCAGTTGCTTTACCTTTTAAACCACCACCAAACATAGAACTCATATCGGGCATCCCATTTGCTGAACCATTGCCCATCATCCCTTGTAAATCACCCAAAGATGACATATCGGGCATTCCAGAACCTGCAGGCATATTCGGCATTTGTCCACCGGCTCCACCCATCATTTTTTGCATCATAGCATTCATATCACCATTCATGATTCCTTGCATCATTTCTTTGGACTGATTGAATTGCTTAATGAATTTATTTACTTCAATAAATGAATTTCCAGAACCTGCGGCAATCCGACGACGACGGGCTGGTGACAGTTCAGCCTCTAAATGACGTTCTGCCGGTGTCATTGACAAGACCATTGCTCGTTTTCTGGCAACATCCTTAGGATCAACTTTAACCTTATCTAAACCAGGCATTTGTGACATTCCTGGAATCATTTTCATAATATCTTCCATTGGTCCCATATTTGTCACTTGATCAAGTTGTTCAACAAAGTCCTCATAATCAAAACGGTTTTCAGCCATTTTTTCAGCGAGTTTTGCTGATTGTTCTTCGTCATAATTTGCTTGAGCCTTCTCAATTAAGGTGAGCATATCACCCATTCCAAGAATTCGTGAACTCATTCGATCAGGATAGAAAACTTCAAGGTCTGTTAATTTTTCACCAGTCCCTGTAAATTTAATCGGTTTTCCTGTAATTTCACGGATTGATAATGCCGCACCACCACGTGTATCACCATCAAGTTTAGTGATAATCACACCTGTAATGTCCAATTTTTCATCAAAAGTCTTGGCAACTTGTGCTGCAACTTGACCAGTCATTGCATCAACAACAAGCAAAATTTCAGTTGGTTCAGCAAGTGCTTTAATCTCTTGCAATTCGTTCATTAAAGTGTCGTCAATTTCAAGACGACCTGCAGTATCAATCAAAACATAGTCTTTACGTTCTTCTTGAGCTTTTAAAAGACCATTACGAACAATATTAACTGGTTTTTCAGCAGTTCCTTCATCATAGACAGGAATTTCAAGCTGTTCACCTAAGGTTTTTAATTGGTCAATCGCTGCTGGACGATAAACGTCGGCTGCAATCATTAAAGGGCGAGCATTTTGCTCTTCTTTGAGTTTTTTGGCAAGTTTACCAGCAAAGGTTGTTTTACCTGCCCCTTGCAACCCAACCATCATGATAATTGTTGGAATTTTAGGAGATTTAAGTAATTCAGCTTCGCCACCACCCAAAATAGCTGTTAATTCTTCATCAACAATTTTAATTACTTGTTGAGCTGGGTTTAATGCTTCTGATACTTCAACACCGACAGCTCGTTCACGGATTGCCTTAATAAACTTCTTGACAACTGGGAGAGCAACGTCGGCTTCAAGGAGAGCAACTCGGATTTCTTTTGTAATTTCTGTGACGTCTGTCTCAGTAATTTTTTTCTTTCCACGTAGATTTTTAAAAACGTTTTGTAAGCGTTCAGTTAAGTTTTCAAATGCCATATTTATAATCCAATTCTATTTTTTACAATTACTTCATTATAACATTTCTTTAGCTAAAATTGAATACATCAAAAGTTCTAGTCGATATCTTTTTTCACTCTTTTTTTCTTTTTAAATAATATAAATATGAAAATAAAACAAGCTTCTAAAATTGTTATTAGTCCAATGAGAAGATTGTCACTTATAAAGCCATGTTTTTTTAAAAGAACAGTTTTCTTTAAAATATTATTGTCGCTATCAAGTATTTTAGAATTAAATTCAGACCTTTTGAAAAAAACTTTATTTTTATCTTTAGCAATAGTACTCGTTTTATTATTTTGACTCCGATCACCATTTTCATTATCTAGAACTTTATCTGGAACTGTTTTAGAATCTTCCATAGTCTCTACTTCTTTGTTAAAAGATAAGTCAAGAGCAGTTATTTGTCCTAAATTTTGACTTTCATCATTTTTTTGAGGAGTTTTGATCAGTTTTTCTTCGCTTACTGTATTTGAATTTTCATTTTTTTCATTCGTCACTTTTGATTTGCTTGGTAAGGTGTAAATTACTGATAGTTTTTGGCTAGTCAAAGAATTCATATGAGTTTTGTTACTTATGGAATTTAATTGACCTAAAATTGACTCTATATTATTATTTGATTTTACTTCATCAGAAGAATTTGACTGATTATCTTCATTTTGTGGGTGAGAAGTTGAGTTTATAATTGATAATGATGAACTTCTCTTATTTGTTGAGCTTTTAGAGCTTTCTAAAATTGCTTGTGATTGTATTGAAGACATGTTGTTTTCATTTGAATTTGAAGATGGCAAACTATGAGAAACTTCTGAACTCTTGTCTCTTTGTGCCTCATTAGATATATTTAAATATCTTGATTCTGATGATTCTGGATTATTATTTGAATAACTAGTTAGATTAGAGGCAGCAAAATTTTCTGATGACGAATTATTAAAAGTTATCGGATTGTTGATTCCTACTGTTGTATTCAGTAGATTCGACTGACTCTCTTTTGGTTGTGAGCTAGAAGTTGTGCTGACAGGTGAACTTATGCTACTTTTTGGGTTAGTAGACATCTCATGGTCTGTTGAGTTTTCTTGAACTGAATTTGAAGAAGAAACTTTCTTAGGATTTTCTGATATATTATTTACTTCACTTGGTCTGGACGAAATAGTTTGATTCGTTTCCAAATTAGGGATACTACTAAGGTTTGAAGAATCTGAACCTAAACTATCATTTGAATCACTATTTAAAACATCTGAAGAATGAGTTGATGAATTATTATCTACTTTTGTTGCTTCGGAAGAATTAGACTGATTAGTTGCTAATTCTGAGTTGGAAGTTAAACTCATACTTGATGATGGTGAATTTATACTGATCGTTGAATTGCTTGAAACTTCAGAACTTGTTTGATTTGAAGTCGAAACGGCTCCTGAAGTAGATATTTCCGTGCTATCCTTTGTAAGATTATCAGAACTAGATTGATTTATTCCTAAATTATCAACTGTGCTTGTACTGGATAAAACTGAACTTAAATTATTGTTTACAGAGGCTAAGGAATTATTAGCTACTTCTGCTACATTAGAGAAATTTGACGAACTAGTTGTTGATTCCAAAACAGAAGTCGAACTTATGTTTGAGGGGAATAAACTGATACTACTATTTGAATTGGTTGAAGCTTCAGAACTTGTTTGATTTGAAGACAAAAAGGCTTCTGAAGTAGATATTTCCGTGCTATCCTTTGGGTCTGTAAGATTATCAGAACCAGATTGATTTATTCCTAAATTATCTGCTGTACTTGTACTGGATAAAACTGAACTTGAACTATTGTTTATGGAAGCTAAGGAATTATTAGCTACTTCTGCTACATTAGAAAAATCTGGCGAACTAGTTGTTGATTCCAAAACAGAAGTCGAACTTATGTTTGAGGGAGATAAACTGATACTACTATTTGAATTGCTTGAAGCTTCAGAACTTGTTTGATCTGATACTGAATTACTTTCTGTCGGATTTGATGATGGTAAAATATTGGTTATTTCTGAACTATTATTCGTTTCGTTGATATTGGAAGAATTAGAATGCTCACTTTCTTCGTTAGAGGACATACTCGAACCTAATGAGGATTGGTTTGAATCATTTTCACTATTTGAATTGGAATTGATTTGGTTTGAAGAAGACAAACTATTTGAGTTTTCTGAATCATAACTGATTTCTGCTGTACTGGAAGCTCCTGACTGACTATTCTCTGTTTGTGAGCTAGAAATACTACTATCTAAAGAAGAGATTGAATTTAAAGTATTATCTGTAACACTACTCGCTTCAGATATTGGATAGAGTGAAGCCGAATTTGCCTCTTGTGTCGATTCTGAACTGGCAACATCAACTTGCTCTACTGAATTGGAAGAAGAGACAGGGGTTGTATCTGCATTTTCTGTACTCACAGAAGTCGATTGTGAACTGTCAGAATTTATCCAACTTTTATCAAAAAGACCACTAGAATTGACAGAAATTGTCCGAATTCCATCTGTCGGTAAATCTGATAACTGACCAAATAAAGGACTCGTTTTATTGAATACGTCATCAGCCAAAGTCACTCCAATTCCCAAAGTCAAGCTTTGAACGGGACTCCCAGAAAAGGCCGCTGAATCTACTATTGTCAATGATTCATCAGCAAATTCTATTGTAGTGATTTGGTTACTTTGAAAGGCTTTGACCATAATTTCTGTGATATTTGAACCCAATGAAAGTTCTGTTAAATTATTATTTGCAAAAGCTCTTGTCGCAATCTTTAGGACAGAATTTGGAAATTCTATACTACTTATGGCGTTTCCAGCAAAAGCATCTGTTTTTATATTTTGGACTTTTGCTCCTAAAACTACTTCTGTCAGTGATTTCTTATAATAGTCAGGAAAAGCTGTTGTTGTTTGAAAGGCACTAGTATTAATATCTACAACATTATTTCCGATAATAACCGAACGAATTCCACTATTTGAAAATGCATAAGTTCCAATTGATGTTATTGCATAGGTTTGACCGTTATTTACAATGATATCTGGAATTACAATATCAGCTCCCGCTAAGCCAGCATAGGAGGCAACTTCAGCTGTCAGTGAAACTTTATCAAGGTTGTAAGTAATTTTTTGCTCATCAGTATATGTAATTTTACTTGTCGTGGCCTCCACCGGTAATTCTGTCACCAACTGATGATTCAAAAATGTGGGATTAAGAGTGGCTGTCAGTAATCCTACTCCAACAGTCATCGTTATTTTCTTTATTGATTTTTGAGACATAAAAAACCTCCTAACTTTCTATACGAAAAAATGGAGGTTTTGTAACTTTTATTTTTTATTATGATTTTTTTTAGTGTAACGTTTATTTAAATCTTGAGGTTGACGTGCTTCCATAACTACTGGAAGAATCACTGGTTTACGTTTTGTTTGCTCGTATAAAAATTTTCCAAGAGCATCACGGATAGAACCTTTGATTTCTGCCCAATCAAATTCTTTTCCAGAAAGATATTTATCAACAGTTTCGTTGACCAACTCACCAGCTTCACGCATCAGATCACGTGAAGTTTTAACATAAACAAAACCACGAGTGTGAACACTCGATTTGCTGACGATTTTACGCTCAGTCTTAGAAATTGTGATAACGGCAATGAAAATACCATCTTCTGATAGCACTTTACGGTCACGTAAAACAACTGAACCGATATCTCCAACTCCTGAACCGTCAATCATAACATTTTCAGCTTGAATAACACCAGATGGGATCATGTCTCCATTTTCCAAACTGACTGTTTCGCCACGTTTAGCGATAAAGATATGTTCTGGTAAAATGTCCATTTCCATTGCTAAATCAGCATGGGCACTAAGTTCACGATACTCACCTTGGATTGGAATCAAATTTTTTGGACGGAAGATATCAAGTAAGAATTGCAAATCACGAGCATTCGCGTGACCAGATATTTTCAAATCTGAAGCCAACATTTTCATGACTCCGCCAGCTTTATAGATTTCATTTTCAATACGAGCAATTGTTGTTTCATAAGAGACAGATGGACTTGTAACAGCAAGTACTAAATCTCCATCTTTAATTTTAACGTATTTATGACGACGATGAGCCATGTCTCCAAGAGATTTAAGTGGTTCACCCATTCGTCCTGTTTCTAAAATAACTAACTCATTATCAGCATATTTTTTAATTTCTGCTGGTTTAATAATTGATTTTTTATCAACAATTTGTAATTTGTTAAGACGAGTTGCTGTTTCGATGATTTGATCCATATCTTCGCCTGTAAAAGCAACACGACGACCAAGTTTAATGGCAGCATCAATCGTTTGTTGAATACGTCCTAAATTACCCGCGTTACAAGCAATAATGACCCGTCCTTCGTTGTCATCAATATAGTCATAAATTTTTTCATAAATTTCATGCTCGCTAGCAGATTGCATTGTTGACAAAGCGTTTGGTGATGACGAAAGTAAAGCAAGGACTCCACTATTCCCAATTTCAGCCAATCGGTGCATATTGGTACGATAGCCTTTTGCAACAGCTGGATCAAAACGGAAATCACCTGTATAAACAATGTTTCCGTCATTTGTAGAAATCACAATTCCTAAGCTTTCTGGAATTGTATGTGTTGTTGAGAAGAATGAAATGACGGCTTTACCAAAATCAATTTCTGTATCTTCAGTTACAACATGAAAATCGTTGAATTTGCGACTGTCAGCATAATTTTTGACATTAATTTTTGCAAGTTCGATTGTTAATTCTGAACCAAAAACAGGAACTTTTAATTCAGAAACGATATAAGGCAAAGCACCAATTGAATCAGCATGTCCGTGAGTCAAGAAAATTCCTGCGACACGATCCGCATTTTCTAAAAGATATGTAATATCAGGAATAACAAAGTCAACACCAAGTTGATCCATTTCAGCATATTTAAGTCCTGCATCAAGCACAAAAATTTGCTCTTCAACCTCAACTAAATACATGTTCTTACCAAATTCACGCACACCACCTAATGGAGTGATTTTAATATTAGACATAAAAACCTTTCTTGTCAGTGTAATTTATAATTTTTTCGATATAAAAAGAATCTGTAAGTTATTGACAAATTCTGTCAGTAAATTTACAGTCCTGTTTTTAGCAATTTCCTTGCCATATTCACTCTCGAAATCGGTCGAGTGGGACAAGCGATATTGAAAAGATAATTCTACTTAGAATTAAAATAAAAGAGATTGGCATTCCAATCTCTACCGAGAATACACTAATATAAGTTTAACCCAAAGCAAGTAAAAAAGCAAGTCAGTTTCATTTTTTATGGGTCTTACTTTTTTTCTAATCAAAATAGCGATATAATGGGAGGTAAGTTTTAAATGACAAGGAGGAAATTTTATGCAGATTACTTTCTTAACACAACTTGATTGGTTAATTCGATTAATATTAGCTGGGGTATGTGGATATGCCATTGGTTATGAAAGAAATAGCCGTTCCAAAAATGCTGGCACACGTACTCATTTAATTGTTGCGTTGAGTGCTGCTTTAATGATTATTGTCTCAAAATATGGTTTTATGGACATCATCAGTACTCATGGAGTCAATCTTGATCCTTCCAGAATTGCGGCTCAAATTGTAAGTGGTATTGGCTTTTTAGGAGCTGGAATGATTTTTGTTCACAATCAATCCGTTAATGGATTGACTACTGCGGCTGGAATTTGGGCAACTTCTGGTATTGGGATGGCTATCGGTTCTGGATTATATTTTATAGGTATTGTAGCTACTTTACTTATTTTACTTTTTCAAATTATTTTACACCAAAATTATCGATGGATAAAATCAGCGACAAGCGATCATCTTATTCTTCAATTAGAAGATTTTGAAGGGCTTCAACTGTTGCAACAACAGCTGAAAGAGGAAGATGTCAAAATTCTTAGTATAAAAGTTGAAAAAAAAT
>OAWA01001124.1_pt1 | contig 13844 bp, 22 predicted proteins | sample 1516971 | NCBI WGS metagenome assembly OAWA01 (sample SAMEA2580097, study PRJEB22360) | human gut metagenome | biome: human gut; feature: human-associated habitat; material: faeces | place: Denmark | collected 2008/2010
GGGAGGTTGAACAACTCCAAAATTCTTTTAAAAATAATGAAAGTAAAGTTTTGGTAGATAACAATAAAATTTATAAAAAATTGAAGGAAAAAAAGAAAAAAATTAAGCAGAAAGATTAGTTCGTCTGTCAGTAAAAAAGTTTGTCAAATTTTGGCAGACTTTTTCATTTTAGAATTCTGTCAGTAATATCTTGTGAAATAGGGTATAATAGAATAAATGCTCAAAATTAGTTAATTTATAAATGATATAAAGTAAGGAAGTCATGGAAAAGATTGTTTTTGTCTGTTTAGGAAATATTTGTCGTAGCCCAATGGCAGAATTTGTCATGAAAGATTTAGTTGAAAAGGCAGGGAATGAATCAAAGTTTTTGATTGAAAGTCGAGCAACTTCTTCTTGGGAGCATGGAAATCCAATTCATTCTGGAACCCAAACAAAACTAAAAGCACAAAAGATTGCTTTTGACCTTCACAAAGGAAGTCAAAAAATCAGTAGTGAAGATTTTTATGAATTTGACAAAATTATCGCAATGGATGAATCCAATTTAGAAAATCTTAGAAAAATGGCACCAGAAGGAACGAGTCAAAAAATCGCGATGCTTTTAGAACAAGGTGTTCCAGATCCATGGTTCACGGGCGATTTCCAAGAAACTTATCAACTTGTTAAGACGGGTTGTCAAAGATTATTGGATGAAATTGTATAAAATATTTCAAAGAAAATAAACCGATGTGAGAAAATCTCACATTAAAACTTGACTTTGCTAATAACAAGGTCTATAATGAAAGGCATGGAGGCGAGATTTGGTGAAAGAACGTGAATTAAGACGCTCTATGGCGGTACTTCCAATAGGAACTGTCATGAAACTCACTGACCTAAGCGCAAGGCAGATTCGTTATTACGAAGAGCAAGAGCTTATTTTCCCGGAGCGAAGTGACGGTAATCGTCGCATGTATTCGCTCAATGACATAGATGCTCTATTTGATATTGCTGACTTATTGCAAGAAGGTAATAATATTGCAGATATCAAAGAAATTTATGCCAAAAGGGATGCTAAGAAGGCTCAAACTTTATCTATCGGAGAAGTCCACCATGCACTTGAACGCGAATTTGCCCAACAAGGTAGATTCGGAACTCCTGATCCCACTCATTTTACCCAACCGCGGATGTAAGTTTAGTTTACTTTATTTGTCAACTAAGTTTACAGCGAAAATTTAACTAGGAGAGTAAAGCATGACAATCACAGCAGCAGACATTCGTCGCGACGTCAAAGAAAAGGATATTAAATTCTTGCGTTTGATGTTTACAGACATTCTTGGAACACTTAAAAACGTTGAAGTTCCAGCTACAGATGAACAATTGGACAAATTGTTTGAAAACAAAATGATGTTTGACGGTTCATCAATCGAAGGATTCGTTCGTATCAATGAATCAGACATGTATCTTTATCCAGACCTTGACACTTGGATTGTTTTTCCTTGGGGAGATGAGTATGGTAAAGTGGCAGGTGTAATTTGTGATGTTTACACTCCAGAAGGTGAACCTTTCGCTGGAGACCCACGCGGTGTCTTGAAACGTAACCTTAAATCAATGGAAAAATTGGGCTTCAAGAGCTTTAACCTTGGACCTGAACCAGAGTTCTTCCTTTTCAAACTTAATGAAAATGATGAACCAACACTTGAAGTGAATGATAAAGGTGGTTATTTTGACCTTGCACCAACTGACCTCGCTGGAAACACAAGACGTGAAATCGTAAATGTATTGACAGACCTTGGTTTTGAAGTTGAAGCTTCTCACCACGAAGTAGCAATCGGTCAACACGAAATTGACTTTAAATATGCCAATGCTTTGAAAGCTTGTGATAATATTCAAATCTTTAAGCTTGTTGTTAAAACAATTGCGCGTAAACATGGGTTACATGCAACGTTTATGGCAAAACCAGTTCACGGAATCAACGGTTCTGGGATGCATTGTAACATGTCTTTATTTACAGAAGATGGTGCCAATGCCTTTGCTGATCCAACAGGAGATATGGGACTTTCAGATGTTGCACATAGCTTTATTGCTGGACTTTTGAAACATGCTTATAACTTTACAGCAATTACAAACCCAACTGTTAACTCATATAAACGTTTGGTTCCTGGTTATGAAGCACCCGTTTATGTCGCTTGGGCTGGACGTAACAGATCACCTTTGATTCGCGTACCTGCTTCACGTGGTTTGTCAACTCGTGTTGAACTTCGTGCGGTTGACCCAACAGCAAATCCATATCTTGCATTGGCTGTTCTATTGGCAGCTGGTCTTGACGGTGTTGAACATAAATTGGAAGCGCCAGAAGCAATCGAATCAAATATTTACGTAATGACAGAAGAAGAACGTAAAGCACATGGTATTACAGATTTGCCATCTACTTTGCACAATGCCGTTAAAGCATTGCGTGAAGATACAATTGTGACTGAAGCGCTTGGAGAACACGTTTTGGTTAACTTTGTTGAAGCGAAACGCATTGAATGGGCAAGCTATGCACAATTCGTATCGCAATGGGAAATTGATAACTATTTAGAACTTTATTAATTGATATAAAAAATCACTGACAAAGCCTGTCAGTGATTTTTTGGACCATTTAAATATTTTAGTTGTTTTCAGTAATTGTCAAAACGTTGAAGGCAGTTTTTCCGTCTTCGGCAATCAAGAATCCTTTGTGTTCAGCAACATAGTCAATAGCTGCTTGGAAATCAGCGAATTCTTTGACGATTGAGCAAGTGTTTGTGGCACCGACATAATTGTTTTCTGAGTCCTCGTAATAATTGATTCCTTTAAATTTAAATTTCATAATAAAAAGTCCTTTCTTTGTTATAGTTTTAGTATACCACGACAACCCATTAGAACCAAATAGAAGGTAAAAAGGTTGTTTTATGCAATTATGCAACAAAAACACGACCCATTAGACCACAATATACATGTTTTTAAACGTAGTAAAAAGCGTAAAAAAACACGAACGTAGTAAAAAGCGTTAAAAAAATGAACAAATTTTTGTCAGGCAAGGGGCTGTATATCCACGATATATGGCTTTTTATTTTTGCTGAATTTTTGTATAAAAGCGTAAAAAAATTATTAAAAAATGAATACCCCCGCCCCTATCTTTTCATAGGGAAAGCACACACATAGGTATCGTCTTGCGTGAAAGTTCATTTTTCAAAATTTTTATATAGGGGGGGTCAAAACACTAAAACATTGATATAATCACGTTTATAGGCAAAAAAAGGGAAAAACACTTCCCTTTCTTACCTTTTTTTACGTCGTTTTAGCACTAATAATCGTTGGTAGCGTGTCTCACAAATAGATTTAGGTTATTTCTCTCATTTTTGGTGGGTAACTTTTAGGGATCAATTATGCTTGCTATAACTATGGTTGAGCGATTCTGTCTCAAAAAAAAGTTTTGAAAATTGGCCTGTGGCATAAGACGAGACCTATGTGTGTGCTTTCCCTGTGAAAAGATAGGGGGGAGGGTTGTTAAAAATTATCGTTCATTTTTTTGAAAATCAGGGACATCTTTTACATTTTTTATGGGGATTACATTTTTAGTTTTATTTCTGTAACCAGTCCCATAATAAATTTGTTCCCACTTAGTTTTCCTTGTGTGGCATTTGCTACAACAGAAAGCCAAGTTATCCATGATGGTCTTACCATTCAAGTCAAACTCAACAGGCACGATGTGGTCAACTATCTTACCAGTTCTTACTCTGTTGTGTGCTTTGCAGTACTGGCAAAGGAAGTTATCTCTACGTCTTACTACATCACGTATAGACTTCCATTGCTTGCTTTGATAGAATTTATTCTGTTCTACTTTAATGTCGCTATACTCACGCTTGCGCTTGTTATAGTCCTTATATCTTTTAGTATCATCATTGCGATTAGTCCATCGCTCTCTACTTGCTTGATATGCAGCTTCTTTATCAGCGTGCTTAGTACAATAGTGTAGTGGTCTAATAACCATAGCGTGGCAGTTAGGCTCACGACATCGACCAGTCATTGGCATTCTATTTCCTCTTTTCTATCTATCCATTCATTGTTTCTGTTGCTCTAGCGACAATCTCTTTCACTTGCTTAACCGTTGGGTTGGTATGATTTCTAACAGTACGTTCACTTATCGAGTAACGACTTGCGACTTCCGATAATGTTAAGCCTTGCATGTATCTAAGCCTGATCATCTCTATCTCATCCTCACTCAATGAATCAAACAGCTCTGTCATTGCATTCAATACAATGCGTTGTGGTGTGAGGTTGTCTGTGCTGTCTATCCTATCCGTTAAGCGTTTCATCCCGCCCGTAAAATAAAGCCTAATATTGAATTTAACTTCATTCATCACGTCATCCCTCTTAAACAAAAAAGTACCTCCACAATTAGAGATACTTTCCTGTACTATTATACCACTGCCCATCTCTGGGACTTATGATAGTTCTATTATACCATATTAAAGGCTCTATTTAAGTGCCTCCCCTACTTATCGGCGTGGGGTATAATAGCCAGGATAGTTTGTAATCAGCCCCTCCTCAAGCAAATATTCCATCAATTCATGTTGAAATGTAGAACTAATCAACTGAGCCATTCTAAAGTAATAAAAGTTTTTGGCTTCAACTAACGGATGGAGGGCATTACCAACGGATTGATCATAATTGTTTTCTTTCAAATAGTTCACAATCTCAATGGCTTTATTTCGAGCTTCTTCCACTTCTTTACCATAAGCTTTTAATTTTCGTTTTAAAGAGTTATCAATTAATCCCTCAATTAATTGAGATTCTGTTGGACTCAAGTATTCTTGTGAGCACTTAGCTTCAGTTTTAATGGCATAATTGGTTTCTTCATTATTCCAAAATTGATGAAGTGCTTCTTTTTGCTTAGTAAGATGTTCCGTCAGTTCATCAAGTAAAACACGAGCATCTCGTTCTTTAGCCATTTGTGCAAGAGTCGCATCAATATCTGGCTGTTGTTTGTCTACTTTCATATTCTCAAGTTTTGTGCTTAACTCATTGACTAAGGCTTGTGTTTTTTCAACGGCCTGAACCAGAGGAAGCGATTGTGCTTTTAATTCTTTTGTTTTTTCTTCAATATGACGAATGTCCATTATTTTTTCTCCTTATGATTGGTTGGTAGTTGTAGGTGTAGGTGCAGTATGAATGTTTCCCTTTTGATCTGAGATCGCTGTAAACGAACCAGACACAAAGGCTTCTGTATCCGTAAGCTGAACATCAAAGCGGTCAATCACACGAATTTTAGTCGTATCCGTTTCAAAGGCACCCCCTCCAATATTGGTTGGAAGTAGTGACATGTTTTCACGGTCAAATAAAGTCATGGCTTGTTTAAAGTCTCCATAATAGAGCGGATAAAGCGGACTGCTTGCTTCTCCACCACTTGGAAGCCAATGATCACTGATTTCAACCACTCGTTTTCCTTTGATTAAATAGCGATCAGGTTGAACGGGGTCAGGTTGTAACAAATAATTCCCTAGCGCATCTTTAACTAAAGTAAGTTGATTGAGTCCGCTCGTGTTGGTAATTAAAATAGAAGTTGCTTTAATTGCTGGATCGACTGCCGTATTAATCATAGTGATAATATCATCAAAAGTAGAGAGCGCTGGTTTTTTAGGGGCTGATTGCATGAGTGCAATAATTTCTTTATTACGAGAAACAACGACTTTCTTAGCAATCCAAGAAGACAGCCAAGCAAGAATATTTTCAGCACTATCTTTAAGTAAGGAGTTGGTCGCTGTTGTGATCCCTCCGTAACGCCCAATCTGATATTTAACAAGCTTAAGATTGGGATCATCATTGGCTCCAATGGTTTCATCTTCGCTATCTAGTTTTGTAAGTGGGGTAATATTTGTCCATTTCTCATAAACACGAGAACCTGATGCAGTAGTTACATTTTCAACATTGACATATTGCTCCATCACATCATACTGACGCTTTAAGACATTAATGGAAGTTCTTAGATCTTGTGGAATGGTTAAACCAGCCGCTTCGCCTGATTCATCTTTAGAGGAAGTGACTAGATTTGTGATTTTAGAATCGCCTCTCATTAAGGCTTTGAAATCTGAAATAAAAGATTGATCCGTTTGGTTTTCTCCATTTCCTAAGGGAAGTTGACCGCTAGAGCGAAGATGAGCAACTTGCGTCGCTTGTGCTTCAACGACTTGATTTCTAAGTGCATCACAACGGGCTTGCGCATGATCTCTCTTTGCGGTTAAATCTCTTAGGGTTTGAGCTGAGAAATTTTCATTTTTTAGCATTTGATTGATTTTATCATTATAATTTTCTACTTTTTCGCCTGCTTCAATCCACAGCTCATTGAGTGTATTTAGTGTTTGATTCATTGTATTGATTCCTTATTTTCTATTGATAAATATATCTTATCATCGGAACTACAGATAAAGCCTGTAACTCCTTTTGTTCATTGCATTAATTGCTCTTTTTATAACTGAATTAAAACAACTGCTTTTGTTGGAGATCTTGCTCTCATAATCTTTCCTTTTTTATATTTTTAAGTCAGGTTTTGTCAGCAAATTCAATTTGTCGGACAGCGTGCTTTTTTCATGTTTTTATTCCTTTTATAATTGGTATAGTTAGTATTGGTGTATGTTTTATATCGCTTTTTGATTTTTTCTAGTGATTTTATCAAAAACAAGCAAAAGAATACTGTTTTGATATAAAATAATACCGTTTTAATACCACCTATAAATCCTTTGCTTTACTCAATTTAATACCGATAATACGCAAAATACCGTTTTTACCTCCCCCAATATATTTAATATTTTCAGTGGCTAATTGGTATAGTTTTATAATTTGTTATATTTAACAAAAATAATTAACCCCTCTATAAATCAGTATTATTGGTATTATCGGTATTATTTCCTATATTACTGGGGTTTATAGCTATTTCAAAACGGTATTAAATCGGTATTCATAATACCGTTTTTGCTATAATTGGTTGTCTCTCATCTTGTTTTCAAGATAAGCCGTTGTAATCTGTCTTACTCGTTTAGAGTTTCTTATAACAAAAGCCTTTTTACTTGTATATCCTGAATCATCGTTATTAATCACTCTCTTATTGACTTGTTTAAAACCGATAAATTCCAGCGCTTTATTCCGCTTGTCTTTCTTTCCTGCCCCTGCATAAGTTTCTGCCAGTAGTGGCAAAATATCTGGGAAATGCTCAAAGTAAATGATAGGGTTGCCCTGCGTGTATATTTCAAGAATCCGCTCCTGCACATCATCAAGCATACTGTTATCGAGTAAGTTGTTCATTTCTACAATCTTAAAATTAAACTTGAATTTCTCAGACTTCCAATATAAAAAGCTATGCACCAAACTAGCAACGCCTGCGCTTATTTTAGCTGTTCTGCTAGTGCTGGTTGCTGTCTGTATAGTAAACGCCTCCCAGTATTCAGAAAAAATCTGTTCGCGTTCGTTGTCGCTCTCTTGTGCTGGGCGATTCCGAAAAGCGATATTGACTGCTCGTGAGTTCATGCCCTCATCAAGTAATATTTTCGCGTTGCTATCAATAGACAGAACCCCTGTGAGATTGACATTGTTGGTATTTCCGCCTGTTTGTCGTGCTTGGTGGGTGTCCTCAGTCGCAATCACTTTCAAAGCACGTTCCATGGCTTTACCTGTGATGTCGCCCTGTTCAGTTGCCAATAAGAACTCGCCACCGTCTAACTGCGCCCATGCGTTTAAGGCTTCAAAACCACCACCACCCAAGTTATCTAGTAAGATATCTTTTGTGATAAAAGGGGCTGAAATAACCTTGTGCCTTAATCCTTTACCTGTACGCTCTGCGGACTTACTGACAAAGAATTTTGCTTTTGTTCCCTCACGACAAGCGACAAGCATGGTATAAATCGGTTGTAAGCTCGCATTATGCAAACTGTCTTTATCATCAATAACCATATCTAAGTAATTACTATAAGTGGCAACAATTTTCATGACATCATTATAATTACACTCATAGCGTTTAAAATAACACTCTTTTTCACTTGGTTGTGTATCAACTCGTATGTCTTGGGTATGTAAATCCATTTGGAAATCATTACAAGCGATAACCGCTGTTTTTATGGCTTTTATGGGTTCAAGTTGTAAGTGTTCATGAATGAAAAGTAATATTTCTTCAACTGCACTCACATCAAAGGTACTACGGTTTGATAGTCGATAACGTTCTGATAGTTTCATTTGTGAAAGTAATACGAGTTCATCATCATTAATCAAATAGAAACATTCTTTATAAATGGCGATTGTTCCTGCGAGATAGTCCATAATAGCATGAACATATCTTGGCACATTTGATTCTTCTGAAATTGATGTCTCTGTTTCGTCTTTATTGGCTTTTGTTCTGCCATAAAAGAGTGAGAAATGGTTCAGCCCATTATTAATATGAAAGGTAGGGCGTTTAATTCTGATTTTCCCCTCGGCTGTTTTAACTGACAGATAAGGATATTCAAATTCATCACGGTGTAAAACATGGATAAAATCAAGTGCTTTTGGTATTCTTGCACTGTCGATATGGTCGAATTCTTCCCATGGAATAGACAAAACTTCTTTAAGATTATTTTCTAATCGCTCCCATGCTTCCCGTTGTTTTTCTAACTCTGTCAATCGTCAACCTCCAGTCTATACTCACATTCATCGCAAATTTGTCGCTCTTGATAGGGAATGACTTCATTTTCTTTAAGAGGTTTACCACATAAATAACATTTCACTTTGTTAGTCCTCCTAATCAATCATCTTATCAAGCCATTCCAAATCTGCACGCCTGTAGCCTGAAACAGCATCATGAATTGAAAAGCCCATTTCTTCTTTTTTAGTGATTCCTGCCGTGCGTTCAGCTTCATCAGTTGGGATAAAATAGCCTAATCCGTCAATCGTACCAATAGCACAGCGTTTCTTTTGTAAGCTAGAAATACGACTTTGTAGGGTTCTCAAATCAATATTCAACGATTGAGCCAATACTTCGCCTCTGATTGCTCTATCAATCCCCTTATGGTCTGCCAGTATTTTAATAATGTTTTGATCAAGCTTTTGTAGTTCTCTTAATTTCATGAGTTCCCCTCCGTTTCGTCATAAGTTCCCCACATAGAAATAATAGTCTTGATAAAACTCTCTATGTCTGTGCTTTGTCTTGCATCAGCTACTAATACATTAAGTAAGATACTGACTGCTTCAAGATTTGATATGTCATCAAACTGCGGTGTAACTGCCAGTAAGTCGTCGCCTTTATATAAGGCTTCAATTGTAATAGTTTTTATTTCAGTATCCGATTGAGCTTTCAGCATTTCATACGCTTTGCCACTCTCCATAAATTCAGAAAGTGCTTGTTGTTCATCATCGCTCAAATTTCTTAATGTCATTTTTTATTTTCCTTTATCTGTAGTTTCATAACAGCCAGCTCTTTGCCTAGAATTGGCACTTGTTGCGTGCATAAGTTGCTTTTCACTCCGCTGGGTAAGATAATACCTGTACTCGCTTCAAACTGCTGTATCAAGTCATATTTGACCGCTCGTACGTTGTGAATAATCTTAAATGGGTGTTTACCTGCTGGACTAAAACTATTCCGTCCGTACCGTTTTAAAGCCGTGTAGCCTTGGTGGTGTTCTATCATCTCGCTACCTCATCAAAGAGACTGATTTCTCCGCCCTCTTTTTCGCCCTCAAATCGGACACCGTGCTTATATTTACGAACTTTAAAAGAATAATCAACTGTGCCTGTATTGGCGTTTAATGGGTCTAATTTTTCAATCTGCTTGTCTGTAAGTTCTGTATGATAGGCTTTTAAACTTCGCATACCTACGCTATCAATACCAGCCACATAAGGACAAGCTCTAATAATATTTGTCATTTTCTCAATCCTTTAATAAAATTTGCCTTGCCTGACAAGTTGCTAAGTATCTATGATGATGAACTTGCATATATCATCAATCAAATAGTAAATAAGTGTGGTTTTGTATCGCGGTTTGTAGCGGTTCAAGCCGTGCTTTTCCCAATTATCAAGTGTGCCGTCTGATATATCTAAGTCTTCCATAACACGCTTTTTAGAGATATACGGTAATACTCGTTTTTCATTTCTGATTTTGAGCTGTGTACCAAGATACTTATTAAATAAAGGAATGACTTTATCAACTAAGCCATGCGCCACAAGGGTTGTTAAAGTGTCATCATTCATGCCATGTCTCCATTTTTACGTTTAGAGATAACTTCCATAACTGCATAAGTGAGTTTATCTTCATTAATTCCTAGCTCATTAGAAAGCTCTGAAACATCTTCGGAACTGATAATATCAAATGCCGTCAATGCTTTGTGCTTGGTTTTTCTTCGCTTTCTTTCATGGCGAATACCACGATTAAATGCAACATCATACAGGTATTCATAAGCAAAAATGCGCATCCAGTCTTCCCAATTTTCTTTATTTGCGTTGTGATGCTCCCATGAGATAACTTTTTCTTCGATAACGTCTGTCAATAGCCTAACGCCCTCGGTAGTAAATCCCTTATATTCTGTTTGCTTGATTTCCTGTTTAATACGATATTTTTCAGCAATTTCATGAGAAATTTTCATCTTAAAAGGCTTGCCTTTTTTAATATAAAGGATTCTGCTTAATGGTATCCGTCCGCCTTTGATATTAAATGAAAGCAGTGTTTCATCATTATGACGGTATACTCTTAAATCAAATGTTTTAAATTTCATGCTTTACCCCTTAACCTTTCGTCATGTATCTAGCGTATGAAGTTACGTTTTTAAACGTGCGCTCTAAGCCTTGTTTCGTCCAAACCGTCCAAGTATGAGCGATTGGGTCAAACTGCACTTGTGCGCCTGTGCGTATGCCGTGGGTTGGGTAAATTACATCAATTGTATTATTCATTTGTTTTTATTCTCCAATTTGTTATAATTAGAGTAAGAAAAGCTCTACAAGGCTTGCCTTACTTATAGTTTAAAGTCGTTTATCTGGGGAGATGTCCGGCTTTTTTTTGTGCGATTATTTAAATTCATCTAAACTAACTCCTAATGCCTCCGCAATCTTAACGACTGTCAGCCATTTAGGGTTTTTTGTATTGCGTTTTTTTATTTGGTGTAACTGCTGGGGGCTTATGCCTGTCATTTTGGCAAGCCGATACTCGGTTATGCCTTGCTTATCTAATTGTTGTTTGATTTTGTCCCACATTTTTATGACCTTTCTTGTATTGGTAGTAAACTGGGTGTATAATAGCGATATACGCTTATTCACTAAATTCTTAGGAGTTTTTATGCAAAAATATAAATTTACAGAAGAACAAATGAAAGATAGAAATAAATCAATAGATACACCATTTAATAAATTTGATATAAGGATATTGAAATATATTGCTAAATTTGACGAGGTAAAATTGGACGATATTAAAAAAATTTTTTCTAAAATAGAAGGTGTTGAATATCATATATCAAAATTGAGCAAAAATTTATTGATTTCAAGCGGCACAATTAAAAATGAACATACCGGTGCATCAAGGCCTAACAATATATATTCGATAACTTCGCTTGGTAAAGCAAGACTCCAAGAATACAAAAGTATTAATAGAGAAAAACGATGGGTATATTTTTTTAAGAGTGTTTTTATTCCGATAATTGTGGCTATAACAACCACCGTAATAACAACAATGTTATTAGGGTAGTTAGTACTGAAATAACTATCACAACCGATAGGTCTCTTAAAACTTTATGGTTATTAATTTTCCACCTCCTAGCCCAATCGGGCTTTTTTATTTACTAAAAATTGTTTAATTTCATGAAACGCCATGCCTAGCTCTAACAGTAAGATAATGCTGTCAGTATAGCTTTTGAGCGTTTCTTTTTGTTCTGCGGTTAATTTATCGCCTGACTGTTTAAAGCTCGTCAGACTGCGATATTTTCCGCTTGTCGTAAGCTGTACGAGTAAATCAAGAATGATTTTGTGATAGTACGGTTTAGACTGCTTGCTTTTTGATATTGCGGTGTCTAATCTTGTCATAGACTATTTAATATTGTAAGCTTCACAGACAGCAGTTATGAATTTATTAACATAAGGTGTGCCTTTTCGCTTTCCTGAAAGGATAGCCGAAACATCTTGCTTAGGGTATCCTGTTAATCTAACTAGTGTTTGTTGTGTCCAGCCTTTAGCTGACAAAAACTGTTTAATTTTTAAACGCTGTTCGTCCATGTTTTGCGTTGTATCAATCATTTACGAGTATTCCTTTCGTTTTGTGTGTAAGGTAGTTTGTCAGTACATTTATGCTTTTTAACTTGACAAAAAAGTACATATAAACTACAATTAGTGTATAGAAAAAATCACTTGATAAACTAATATCAATGGCTGGGTAGCTTATCGAATTTGTTTATAAGGGCTTTTTGCTTACTTTTTACCTTACAAGACTATTATAGATTAACTGTACACATTTGTCAATGATTTGTACATATAAACTATTTATTTTTTTCTTGTACCATTCTGAAAGGTTGATACAAATGGATTTGTACGAAAAAATAAAAGAACTCGCTAAACAAAAAAAGGTGTCTATTAGGCAAGTCGAAGAAAAGTTAGGAATAGCAAACGGAACAATTCGTCGCTGGGGAAAAACAAACCCCAGTGTCAAAACAGTTAAATCTGTTGCCGACTATTTCAATGTATCGGTCGACTATCTGCTGGGGCGTGCTGAAGCTAAACCAATCAATGAGCCGATTGACTTGGCGGAGGTCGCAAACTCTGACGACGATGCTATTTTTGATAGTATTCTAAGTGCTGGTGGTCGTCCTCTCACAGACAAAGATAAAGCTATGATTAAGTTAGTTTTTGCGGATCGTTGGGAGGAATTGCAACAAAAAGCCAAAGATTTGAAAGATAGTGAAAAATGAGGGCGTTAAATGAAACAAGAAGAATTGACCGCCCTTGTGATAAGCAAAGTTGAAAACTTAGGCATAGATTACAGAACGTTTGAATATGATAATCAGAGGGCTTGGATAGATACAAGGCTTTGTATTGGTGGATATAATCCAAATACTGCCACACCCTTTGACCATGCTCATGAGTACATGCACGCATATTATAAAGATGATAGACGGCTGGGCGAATGTGATACACTAAGCCCTGCGGAAAAAAGAGCCAACAAAGAAGCTATCTTAATGCTTTGGGATTGGTTCATACAAAATGGCGGGAGCTTTGAGGATATAACACAGTTCTGTGAAATAACTGGTTGCCACTATGACAATACGCAAAGACTTATAAAGTCAATGTGCTGTGATAGGAGCGATAAAAGTTTTAGAGAGTGTGCCATTGATTATATCAGCTATTTTGACATAATCACACGCGACACATTAAATATATACAACTTCTTAGACTTCTACGGCTATCATCACAACGCCTATGACGAGGCGTGTGCGTTGCTGTATGAGCTGTGCTGGTTTGAGTTGGTGGGGTAAAAAAGGAAATAATATGAGACTTTGGCATGAAGATTTAATCGAGAAACTTCCAAGACAACAACTCTTAGGACAACACCGTGAATGTTGTGCGTTGCGTGGTAATGGATGGGGGAAGCCTCACTCAACAGTTAATTATGTTTTTAATTATTCACCTTATAAACTCTTTCAATATCATCAGCTCGTTATGAATGAGATGAAAAAAAGAGGATATAAACCTTCTGTTGACTGGGAAAATTCTTTTTATAGAGGGACAAGTTGTTCAAGTTATAAAAATATTGAAAAAGTACCAATGACTAAACCGATATATTCTGAACACAATAATAGCTATTTATTTGAATGTCTCGAAAATTTAAAAGAAAAAAATATTATTATTCA
>OAWA01001126.1_pt1 | contig 13829 bp, 10 predicted proteins | sample 1516971 | NCBI WGS metagenome assembly OAWA01 (sample SAMEA2580097, study PRJEB22360) | human gut metagenome | biome: human gut; feature: human-associated habitat; material: faeces | place: Denmark | collected 2008/2010
GCCTGCTGGCTCCTGCCGAAATGGCAGCCACGGGAATGCCATTGAGATGGGCCGCCTGGCGATTGTTGCCGGTCAGCAGCAGCATTTGTCCGAATTTGCTGCGGGTTAACATCAGCTGCAGCAAAATCATGACAATCGCCACAAGCAATGTCATCTTGCGAAACGGTTCTACGACCACGTCATTCAGCGCAGACAGCGATTCCGGCAGGTCCACTGTCAGTTGGGACTTGGTCAGCAAAATACAGAATCCTGTTACCAGGCCGTTCATGGCCATTGTCATGACCAGCGCAGGAATCTTCAGAAAATACACGCCCATGCCATTGATGCAGCCGATTGCGGCTCCCACCACCATAACCACGAGGAAGCTCAAAATCAGGGACTCTTTTCCGCCGATTCGCAGGTTCGGTCCGATCATTGCGCCAACAATCATCAGCGATCCCGTGGAAAGGTCAAGTCCGCTGTCGCCAGCCGTAATGACAAAGGTCACGCCCATGGCCACAGTTGCCAGAACACTGGCCCGCAGCAGGATTGCGCCAATGTTGTTGACGTTCATGAATCCATCAATCAGCAGCGTACTGATCACGCCCAGCGCAATAATGGCTCCTGCCGCCGGTATGTAATCCTTAAACTTTGCGTATACGCTTTTGCCCAATGTATTGCTTTTCATCATCGCACCTCCTCAGACTGCTGCTTTTTGGAATGAGTCCGATGGTATTCAGCAACCAGTTTGATCACAACTGCTAATACCAGGCCGAGGAGCATGATGGAATAATTGGCAAAGTTCTGGGCAAACGTAGGAACTTTCGAACTAATAATTGCAATCAGAATTGTACTCAAGAAATACCCGCCGGCCAGGGCTCCCCAGATATCGCCTTCACCGCCGCTCAGGGCCACGCCGCCGATCACCACTGCGGTAACAGCCTTCAGGCTGAATTCATATCCCAGGTTCGGATCTCCCGAGGCAATCAGTCCGGTGGCTACAAATGCTCCCACAAAGGCGCAGAAGCCTCCGAACAAATGGGCCAGGACCTTATTTTTCGCAACATTCATTCCGGTAACGTACGCGCTCTGCTCATTTCCGCCTATGCCGTAGACAGAAATACCGTAAATGCTCTTCATATACAGCAGCCAGATAACCACCAGCAGCGCCAGCGCAAATACGGCGGTGGGCAGAATTCCGAAATGCGTTTTGTTCACGAAAGAGATCATCTGGCTCGGGACCCCGTATCCGCCTGGTGTCGGCATCACCCACAAAGCCAATCCCCAGTATACGGAGCTGGTGGCAAATGTGGCCAACAGCGGATTCACCCGCAGAACGCCGATACAAATGCCGTTCAGCAGTCCGCCGCCCAGCCCGATGGCAAGTCCAATCAGGATAACAATGGGAGTTGCCAGTTCCGTATTCGTAAACAGGTATGCCATGGTGACATTGATCAGGCTCAACAGATTGCCCAGGGAAATATCGATGCCTCCCACAATCTTGCATGTACACACGCCGATAACGACGCATACCATGGGTGCGCTTGACAGCAGGAACGCAAAGAACGTCGACTTCTTGAAAAATCCCGGATTCAAAACGCCATTGTACGCGAACAAAATGGCAAGCAGCACGATTGCAGGAAGGGAAGGCCATTTCCCAATCTTTTTTATCTTTTCTCTCATGCTGAGGCTCCCTTCGACTGATTAAACGAATAGGCAATGATGTTCTCAACCGTAATATCTTCACCCGTAAGGACCTTGGAGATGTTTCCTTCGTACATGATGATCACCCGGGAATGGGGGGTCATGCTGCACAGCTCCACCAGCTCTTCGTCATCGCTGGAGACCATCAGCACTCCGGAGCCGCGGTTTGCCAGATCAATAAATGTGCGGTGCAGATCGTACCGGGCCTGCACATCGATTCCCTTTGTGGGGTCATCCGCCAGCAGCAGCTTCGGATCTGTTGCCAGCCACCGGGCAACCACCACCTTCTGCTGGTTGCCGCCGGAGAGGGACGTAATTTTCAGGTTTGGAAGTCCGTTGTATTTCACGCCGAAGGCATTCAGCACATCCGTCGCAACCTTAATGGGCTTTTTAACCACCAGGTTGCCGACGCTCTTCACATTTTCCGCGATGGAACGGTCCGGATAAATTCCCTCGCCGGTCCGGTCACCGGAGAGAAATGCCATGTCGTTTTTCACAGCCTTCTGGGAGGAGGTACACTCAAATTCCTTCCCCCGGAACTCATAGCTTGTCCGCCCGCTCAGTCCGTAGAGCTGGCGAATCAAATCAGACTGGCCATGCCCCTGCAGGCCTGCAAAACCAATAAAATCGCCTTCACGGACAGTAAAACTCACTTCGGTGTTGAAAGATTTAATCTTCAGTTTGTCAATATTCAAAAGCACCGGCCGCTCGTCATCTTCTTCGGCGGCTTCCTCAGCGGCCTCGCTGAGGGCCCGGTTACGGCGCTCAAGTTCTTCCTCGTCAATTCCCGTCATCTGGGAAAGCAGCTCATACTCACTTGTCTCGTTAATGCGGTAAGTGGACAATGTAACGCCATTCTTCATAACCGTCACAGAATCACAAATATCAAACAGCTCGTGCATTCTGTGTGAGATAAAGAGAATGATGCACCCCTCATCTTTCAATTCGTGCATCACTCGTTTTACGATCTGCACATCTTCCTTGTAAAGAGGAGATGTAATCTCATCCAAGATCAACACTTTCGGCTTTTGCACCAATGTCTTGGCAAATTCAACCATGTACTTTTGATTGGCGGGAAGGTCTCGCATCGGTGTGTCAATGATATGCCCCAGGTTCAGCCGCTCCAGCACATCCTTTGTCATGCTTCGCATCTTCTTGCGGTCCAACGCCAGTCCCAGTTTCCTCGGCAGCGAGCAGGCGCAGATGTTCTCCTCAACAGTCAGGTTGTTGAACAGGCTCAACTCCTGGGAGGCTACCACCACGCCGTCTTTTTTGGCTTCCAGCGGAGACGAAAAGTTGACTTCCTTTCCGTTAATCTCCACCTTCCCCGCATTTTTGGTGATGATTCCTCCAACTACCTTGGCCAAAGTACTCTTTCCGGACCCGTTGCCACCAAGCAAAGCGCGAATTTCCCCTTCCTCAACCGTAATGGAAGCGTTTTCCAGCGCAACTACTGAACCATAATGTTTGCGGATTGATTGACAGCATAAACTCATAGTCTGACTCCTCACATGCATCGCCACACGTGCAATTATTGCAGCAGTATCGGCTATTCAAGCGTTTTGGGTCTGCGGTTTCCGCAACTGATGTTGCGGAAACCGCAGATAACCATGCTGGCGCCATGTTGCGAGCACTCACGGACATCCGCGCAAGTCTGCTCCTCAATATGGCTGAATACGTCTGGTGTACCTTATGTCTTGAACCAGGTGTTCAAAGCATCCTCCTGGGAAATGGATGCATCCGGGATGTAGGTATCCTCTTCCCCTTCGTACATCTCCAATGCCTCATCACGGGACAGAACCGTCAGCAGCGGGTAATCCGCCATGATATCCTCAGGCAGGGTCCCGTCCAGAGTGATTGCAATGGGAGGATCCACAGCCACAGTATTCACCAAAGACGGATCCAGGGGATTCTCACCCAGGGCATCCTCCTTCAATTCATAACCCTGCAGCATCAAGACCGCGAAGTGAAGGGACGCGACACTGATCGCGGGAGAATTCGTAACGCCGATGGTTTCGTAATCTCCCATGGTGGACCAGAGGCGGAGCGTGCTCATGACGCTGTCACCTCCGACAATCGGCATCTGCTTTCCGGCGTTTTCGTAGGCGTGTGCCACACCCTCAAACGTGGTGTTCTGGCACAAAACACCGTCAATTTCGTCATACGCAGAGAGGAATGTGGTCATAACGGTCTGGGCCTCTGCCTGGTTTCTCTTTCCCGGAGCCTCGGCAAGCAGATTCCACTCGTATTTCTCAATATCCTCATACACCGTCGCATCGCGCAACATGTCTGTAGCATTTCCGGGGTTGCCGCTGATGTACACAATATCAGACCCGCCGGGAACCTTTGTAGCAAACCAGCGATTAATCAAGCTGGTATAGGAAACGGCATCATTGATAACGCAGTAGGTGCCTTCATAAACCGCCGGATCGTTGGACAGGATCACCAAAGTTCCCATCTCCCTGGCGGTTTCAACCACCGAGGCCAACGTAGTGGGAGAAACTGCGCAAATCAAAAGTGCATCCAGCCCTTCTGCCAGCATTGCGTTGCACTGGCTGATCTGCGTAGTACTGTCATTGTCCGCAGAAACCACCTGAAACTCGGCAATTGTGCCGTCGGCCTTGTATTCTTCCGCAGCTTCTTCCAAGCTGGACACCAGCTGGCTCCGCCACGCATTGCCGACGTAACCGATGGAATAGGCGATCTTTAACCCGCTGGTCTTTGGCTCTTCTTTTTCCTGACTTTCGTCAGTGCTGGTATCCTGCGAGTCGTCCTGGGAACCCGTGGTGCCACCGCTACAGCCAAACAACGACAGTATCATAATCAGACATAAACCGATCGTAAGCAGTTTCTTCATCATGTAACCATCCTCCGTTTTTTTAACAGGGACTTTCTGCCTTCATTACGTACAGTTACTCGCTGGCGTCTCTATTGTATTTTGTAATCACTAACCGAAACCCTATTTACTCATATATGATTTTCTCTCTCAGATATATTGCGGCTAGGTGTTCTCTTGCTCTTACTTGGCGTTAAACCAAGCGTTCATTACATCTTCCCGGGACATTGCATTGTCCGGTGTGTATGTATCCGCTTCATCCTTGTACATCTCCAGCGCCTCATCGCGGGACAGAACCGTCAGCAGCGGATAGTCCGCCATGATATCCTCAGGCAGCGTGCCATCCAGGGTGATGGCCACAGGGGGATCCACCTGAACGGTGTTCACCAGGGTTTCATCCAGAGGATTGGCCGTCAGGGCGTCCTCTTTCAGCTCATATCCCTGCAGCATGAGGACGGCAAAGTGCAGCGCCGCCGCAGAAACTGCCGGGGAATTGGTGACGCCGATGGACTCATAGTCTCCCAGCTCGCCCCACATACGAACGGTGCTGAGGACGCTGTCGCCGCAAATGGGAGGCAGATCCTTTCCGGCCGTCTTGTAAGCGTTGATGACACCTTCGGTGGTAACATTCTGGCACAGAACGCCATCAATGTCAGAGTAGGCAGACAGGAACGTGGTCATGACCGTCTGGGCCTCCGCCTGGTTCCGTTTGCCCGGAGCTTCAGCAAGCAGGTTCCAACCATATTCATCAATAGCGTCATACACAGCCTGGTCACGAATCATGTCGGTACCGTTGCCGGGGTTGCCGCTGATATACACAACGTTAGCTCCCTCATCCACCTGAGTGGCAAACCACCGGTTATACAGCATGGAATATTTGTAGGCGTCGTTCACAACACAATATGTGCCTTCATAAACAGCCGGGTCATTCGCAATGATGACAAGCGTTCCCATTTCTTTTGCGGTTTCCACGACGGAAGTCAAGGTGGTCGGGGACACCGCGCAGATCAGCAGCGCATCCAGGCCCTCGGCAAGCATTGCGTTGCACTGGCTGATCTGGGTAGTGCTGTCGTTGTCTGCAGAGACAACCTGGAACTCAGCAATTGTGCCGTCGGCCTTATACGCCTCGGCGGCCTCTTCCAGGCTGGCTACATGCTGACTGCGCCAGGCGTTGCCGACATAACCCACGGAGTAGGCAATTTTAAGTCCACTAGTCTTCGCTTCCGTGTCGCCGGATTGCTCAGACTGCTCAATCCCTTGAGATTCCGCGGCATCGTCGTCTGTGCCGCCGCCACAAGCCACCAGTGTGGAGAATAGCGCCAAGCAAAGTAAGATACTGAAAAACCGTTTCATCATTCATCCTCCGTCCTTCGTTTCTTTTTATTAATTACCAAATCAGGCGATGTTCCCGGGAAAGTCATGCCTACAAATGAATTCCCAGGAAAAAGCGTCTATTTTTGATAATTTTCTCTATTTTGGGTCGACGCAGTCTCAATATTTCGTCAAACAGCCCTAAATTCACCGGTCAAATACACAAATTATCATGGATATTTCTTTCTTCAATTATGAAATTTATCATACCCCATTCAGAAAGTCAATATTTTTAAGTTCAAATTCTGGTCGTATTATTGCCAAAGTTTGAAATAATTTTTTAAATATTATCAACAAACTTATATTTTATGATATTATTTAGACATTGTGTTGACATTGTTTTAATGTTTTGGTATTATTTTGGCATATTAGGTATACTTGTTGGCATAAAATATAAATATCTTTATTTTCCAGTCATCTATGTTGATAATTTCAATTTTCTGGAAAGGAGTTGGCTATCTTATAGTAGAGATAGCCAAAAATGGAAAATGTGTGTCAAAGAATGCTTTTGTCCTGACTCTCTAGATCAAGCATTGGACTATTTAAAACAGTATGGTTCTCTGGTATCTCCCTGTGCAGGCGGGACCGATCTTCTTGTTATGATGCGAAAAGGCAAGAGTGTTCCTCGCTATTTAATGGATCTGAGCAATCTGGCGCTGTCGTACATTCAAGAACATCCGGATCACATTTCCATCGGGGCCATGACAACCCTTTCCGAGGTGGAGGTAAGTCCGCTCCTGATGCAGGAACCCTACAAAGCCCTTCAGTGCGCTGCCGGATGGGTTGGCTCACCGCAGATCAGGAACGTTGCCACCCTGGTGGGGAACATCTGTACAGGCATCTCCAGTGCAGACGCGGCTCCCCCTCTTTTGACCTTGGACGCCCGTGTAAGAATTGCCGGTCAGGACGGTATGAGGGAGGTTCCGATCACAGAGTTCTTTGTATCCCCCAGAAAAACCGTTGTGGCCCCTGATGAGCTGGCCTGCGAAATTCTTTTGCCCAAGCTTCCCGCAAAAAACGCTCATACCTTTTTTAGGAAGGTCGGCACAAGAAAAGAGCTTTTCATCTCCATTTTTAATATGGCGGCACTTCTGAACACGGACGGAGACAGGGTGGAGTCAGTCCGTATTGCCATGGGTCTGATGGCACCGGTCCCTATTCGTCTCTACCAGACAGAAACGCTGCTCACCGGAAATCGTCTGACTCCTCAGGTCATTGATCAGGCTATAGCGGTTATGGCCGCGGAAACCAGTCCGCGCACCAGCTATCACGCCTCGAAGGAGTATCGCACCACGCTCGCCGAAAATATGCTGCGGCGGTATCTGTCCACATTCTCGTAACGCACCGTATAGGTCAAAGGGAGGCAACACACCATGTTAGTCTGCTTACATGTCAACGGAAGTGACTTCAAAATTGACGTAGATCCCGATGAAAAACTGCTGGATACCCTGCGGGAGAAACTGCACATCACATCAGTAAAACGCGGGTGTGAGAACGGAGACTGCGGCGCTTGCACAGTGCTGTTAAACGGATATCCGATAGACTCCTGCATTTTTCTCACAGTCAAGGCAAGGGGGCAGAACGTTCAAACCATTGAGGCCTTTGGACAGCCCGGCAAACTGCACCCCATACAAAAAAAGCTCAAAGAGCACGGAGCCTTTCAATGCGGCTTTTGTGCCCCGGGCGCAGTGTTGTCTATCATCAGCCTTTTGGATCACACCTCTGATCCCAGCGAGGATAAAATTCGTAGCGCGATTTCCGGAAATCTCTGCCGCTGCTCTGGCTATGTTCAGATTGTGAGCGCAGTCAAAGAGTATGTTGCTGAGAGGAAAGGCGGCACCGCAAATGAAAAAGAATGAGTTCTCCTATATCGGCAAGCGATTCCCCAGAAAAGATTCCGACATACAGCTGACGGGAACATGCAGGTACTGCGATGACTATTTTCTTCCCGGCATGTTGGTGGCAAAGGCGCGATACAGCGACCATGCCCACGCAAGGATTTTAAATGTTGACACCTCTGAAGCCGAAGCCATGCCTGGCGTTGCGGCCATCATTACCTCCAAAGACGTCCCTCACAACCGTTACGGCGGAGGAATCGAGGAGGATCAATACGTTCTGGCGGAGGATCGGGTGCTGTATCGCGGAGACTGCATTGCGGTTGTGGCAGCTGAAACCCGCCGGCAAGGCCATTCATGTCACATATGAGCCGCTGCCCTGTGTGATGGACATGGAATCCGCGATGGCCCAAGGCGCTCCCGTCCTGCATCCGGACTTGTTTCCCGATAACATCTGCCGGGAAGTGCACATGAGCAACGGGAACCTGGATGAGGGGATGAAACAGGCGGATAAAATCATTGAAAAAACTTATTATACGCAGAAAGTCGACCACACCCCCATCGAGCCCCGCGTAGCTCTGGCAATTCCCCAGGCCGACGGCAGTCTTCATGTGATTTCTTCCAATTCCCGGGTCTTCAATTTTATCCGCCCATTAACCAGCATTTTGAAAATGCCCATGAGCAAGGTCCGCCTCAGTGTTCCGGAGGGAATCGGCGGCAGTTTTGGCGGGAAAAACGATCTCCTGCCGGAGCCCTGGGTAGTACTGCTTGCGCTGAAGACCCGCCGCCCTGTAAAAATGACCTTTACCCGGGAAGACGACATGAGCACTTCCACCATTCGTCATGCCTACAAAATCCGCCATCGGACCGGGGTGAAAAAAGACGGCACCATACTTGCCGATGAGGCCACCCTGTATTCCGACACCGGCGCATACATCAACCTGGGTCCGGCTCAGCTGATGAAAGCCACCGTCCATTGCTGCGGACCATACCATGTTCCGAACCTGTCCGTCAGCGGATACCTGGTTTTTACCAATACGCTTAACGGCAGTGCCATGCGGGGCATGGGCGTACCCCAGAGCTGTTTCGCCTGGGAATCCCATCTTGACCTGATCGCCGAAGAACTTGGAATAAGTCCCCTTGAAATTCGGAGAAAAAACATCTTCGGGCAAAAGGGAACCCTGCCAAACGGGCAGGTCATTGACTCTGAAGCCGCAGGCAAATGCCTGGAGCGCGCAGTGGAGCTCTTTCACAACAGCGAAAAAATTCCGCTCCACCCCAATAAAAAACGGGGCGTCGGCATGGCTACCATGATTTATCCCCATGACTCCTGCGGCGTCTCTGGTGCCACATCGGTTTTTGTGAAGGTGGATTCGGACGGATCCGCAATTCTGTACAACGGGTTAAGTGACGTGGGGCAGGGCTCCAAAACCGCCCTCTCCCAGCTGGCCGCGGAAATTCTGGGGATCCCTCTGGAGAAGATCACCTTTATCGCGGGCGATACCCACATGACGCCCTACGACGAAGGAACCGGTGCCTCCCGCACCACCTTCTTCTGCGGGCACTGTGTGCAGGAAGCCTGTGAAAAAGCCAGAGACCAGTTGTTTGAAGCCGCAGGCCGCATGCTTGGAGTCCCGGATTACCGGAAGTTCTACATCGAAGATGGCGTCATTTATCTCAAGACCTTCCCGGAATACCATGTGACTGTCCAGGAGGCCGCTTATGCATCCGAGCGCGTGTTCGGGCATCCCATTCTGGCTTCAGCCACTTTCTCCAGCTATTCCACTCCCGCTTCAGCGGAAAACGGACATGGGCTCATGTTTGAACGGCACACGTTCGGCGCCCAAATCGCCGAGGTGGACGTTGATGTGGATACAGGAGAAATTGATATTCTGAAGATGGTTGGTGTTCACAGCTGCGGAACCGTGATCAACCCCTCGTTTGTGGAGGGACAGATATACGGAGGGATCCACATGGGCCTGGGACAGGCCCTGATGGAGGAGATGAGCGAACGCCCGGACGGCTCCGTGATCTCCAACACCTTCTCCGAATATCACATTCTGACCGCGTCCGACATGCCCAAAATCGTACTCACAGATATGGTGGAATGCCCTGTGGAAGATGGTCCCTTTGGTGCAGGCGGCATGAGTGAAGGCGCCCCCTCTCCTACAGCTCCGGCAGTAGGAAATGCTGTCGCAGACGCACTGGGCATTCGCTTTTCTGCTTTGCCCCTGACTCCGGAGCGCATCTTAATGGCCATGGAATCCCGTTGACCAAGTTGTTTCAGTTTACCGCTGTCCGTCCAAATCAGGTTGTGTATTTAATCGCCTCGCTTTGATTTTCTTAGGCGCGTCAGCATTTGTTATTTGTCCAGTCTTCGCATACGAAGGAGGATTTCATTGTGAAAAAACTTGTTCTGACAGATGTGGAAAAGATAGAAATCGTAGAATCCCCCATTCCTGTTCCAAAGGCCGGGGAAGCTGTTGTCCGAATTCAATATGCCGGCATCTGCGGCTCTGACCTGCATGTCTTTCACGGCCTCCACCCCACCGCAAAGCTCCCCCTGGTGATGGGACACGAAGCCTGCGGCACCGTATATGCCATCAACTCTGCACGAACCGATATCAAAATCAACGACAAGGTATGTTTTCACACGGTTGCGCCCTGCAGATCCTGCGAAAACTGCTGTGTTGGGCGGGAAAATCTCTGCACAGATGTAAGAATCATGGGAACAAATATGGACGGCGTATTTACCCAATACATGCTGGTAGACGCAAGCCGCTTAATCAAGCTCAACGACCATGTTGACATGCGCATCGGTGCGTTGATCGAACCTTTGACTGTGGGCATTCACGATGTCCGCCGCTCGGGTTTGTCCGTTGGCGGGGATGTGTTTATCGCCGGCGCAGGACCGATCGGCCTGATCATTGCCATTGTGGCACGGCTTTCAGGCGCTGCCCACATTGTGATGTCCGAGCCAAACCCCGTCCGCATCGAAATTGCGCAGAAAATGGGATTTACCGCAGCAGACCCCACCAAACCGGATTTTCAGGACATCTGCAGTACTGCTACATCCGGCAAGGGATTCGATGCAGCTTTTGAAGTCACATCTCTGCAGGCTGGTTTTGATACCTGCCTGCACCAGATAAAACTGGGCGGGGTTATGATCCAGGTGGGGATGCCGCCCAGAGAAACCATTCTGTCCGTTGACATCGATCGGATCATATACGGGGAGACGGAATTGCGGGGGGTGCGCCATCACACCATGTCCAGTATGCAGACTGCCGCCAAAATTGTGAATTCGGGTATCATTGACCGGCAATTGGAGCAGCTGGTCTCGGCAATCTATCCTTTCGAGCAATGCACGGAGGCCTTCCGTCGGGCCGGGCAGGACAAAACCGCCCTGCGGGTATTGATGGATTTTTCCTGACAGATACACGCAGCTCCAACCATCCCCATGGGGTAGCGTAAGGGTAATGAAATGGATAATTTTACATCTCAATTTACGGTGTCCGTCGCGATTGTCGCCATAGGCTATCTGCTGAAGCGCGGAGGCTATCTGACGAAAAAAGAATCGTCTACTCTGGCCCAACTTGTGATGAATTTTACAATTCCGGCTTCCGCAATATACAATATCAGCCAGGTTACGCTTGACGCCAAATTCGGTTCCATTATCGTCGTATCGCTCCTTCATAACGCGCTGCTCCTGTCCATTGCGTTTTTCGCTTTCAGGAAAAGGCCGCGTCACGAAAAGGGTGGTCTTCTTTTGCTGGCTCCCGGCCTCAGCCTGTCCTCCTTTACGCTCCCCCTTTTTGAGGGCCTTCACGATTCCACCGCGCTTACACAAGTGGCAATGCTGGACATCGGAAACGCCCCGATTTCCCTAGTGGGGGCATATATCCTCGCTTATCTCTACTCTTCCGATTCTGACGCGACGCTGGATTGCAAGAAGTTGGCAAAATCCGTTTTACGTACCATCCCCATAATGGTTTACATCGTCACAATTGTTCTCAACGTCTCCAAGATTTCTTATCCGCCCTTCGTCTTAAACGTTGCTTCAAATATTGCAAAAGCAAATATGCCCTGTTCTTTTCTGATGTTAGGGGTGGCTCTGGAATTCCATTTTGGACGCGAGGAATTATTGGATCTTGGAAAGTTGCTGCTTTTGCGGTACGCCTGTGGGATATGTGTCGGTCTTCTTCTGTCCTATGTTCTGCCGGTTGATCCGGTAACTCGTTTTGTGATTGCAGTGGGTCTTGTAGCGCCTCTCCCACTTTCCTCGATCACCTATACAAAGCAATTCCACTATAAGATGGAGCTTCCTGCTGCCTTTGCAAATACCACGGTGCTCTTCAGCTTTTTCTCTGCAATATTTTTATATAAAATATTGATGTGACACCCTATACAGATATGCGCTTACAGAAGGCAAAAACGCAACACGGCATTTCTCTATTTTCTGTGCTTTCCCAAAAGTTGCGCAATCTGACAGTTATCAGGCTTCTGTTTGTCATATCTGCACCATATTTCTACGCATGTTGCCGCAAGCTGATCATATGCCTGGTCTCGTTCTATTTTCTACTGAGGATGAACCCAGCTTTTTCTCATTAAGTTATCATCTTTTAACTCAATTGTATTCAACGAGACTCCATTCTCTTTTCTTTTTAACTTTGTCTGCCAATTTATGTCGTATTTTATGGATTATTTATCCCTACAGTTACTCTTTTCATTGACAATCAAATATGAAATTGATACACTTAATTTGCAAGTTTTTCTAAAAAATGGTAAAGAAGGGTTAAGATGAGAATTGAAAGGCTAAAGCTTTTGGAGCAATATGTGCAGGAAAAAGGTGTTGCCACGATTACAGACATTTCAGAGCATTTTAATACCTCTACAAATACCGCCCGGCGTGATATTGCTGCTCTCATCCATCAGGGCGGCTTCAAAAAGGTCTACGGCGGCATATCCGTGGAAGAATCCACCGCCACCCCGTATATTCAGCGCAAGACCGAGCATCTCCACGAAAAGCAGCTCATTGGAAAGCTGGCATCTACCCTGGTGGATGACAACACGGTGGTTTTCCTGGATTCAGGGTCCACAACGCCTCATGTTCTGGAAGGTTTGTCCCAAAAAAAGAACATCACTGTCATTACATACAGCCTGTCTGTTTTATGTGAGGCGGCTAAATATCCCCTTTTAAATATCATTGGCTTAGGCGGACTGTTCAATCATTCCACACAATCATTCAGCGGGCACACAGTTCTTGATGAGCTTTCTCGCCTCAATATCCATATCGTATTCATATCGGCTACCTGTGTTTCTGTTCAGCACGGATTGAGCAACTATTCTTTTCAGGAAGCCGAAATAAAGCAGTGTGTGGTAAACTGTTGCCCCCGCGTTATTCTTTTGGCCGATCAAAGCAAATTTGGATTGGTTGGAGTCCGTTCCTTCTTCCCTCTAAAAAAGCTCAACGGGATCGTAACCGACACTTGTCCCTCAGATGAATTTTTATCTGTTATCAGGGAAAATAACATTCAGCTTCTCTATCCCGGATGTCCCGTGGAATGGCAGTGAAGCATCAAGCAATCTGCACTGTTTGAACCTGTATGTACTTCAGATGCCGTCTTTTATCTGTATTTTGCTGGGGCAGCCTCCATAGATTGCCTCAGCTGCGGACAGCAATGGATACTTCCCCGTTTCTTTATCTGTGACAAGCGCAAAAGGACGCCGCATACAGCCGTGTGCGGCGTCCTTTGGTAGTCGGATTGCCGCTCAACTCTCCGCGCGTTTTCTCGGTTGTGCCTTCTGCCGTTTTTACAAAGTTCTCTAACGCCGCAGTGGAAACTCTTGTCTGCGCTGCTTCTGCCTGTACGTTGTACACAGGCAAGATTCTTATGATTAAGAAAACTACCGGTATTTTTCTGAGAATTTCTTTTATTATTTGTTTCAAGATGATCCCCCGTGCTAAATTTACAGCCAAACTTTTTTGACTGCGTCGTAAGGCATACTAAAACTTGTTGTGTAGATTTCCCGGCAGATAGGCTCAAGTAGAATACGGGCTGGCGGCCCGGCGGGCTCCCGTCCTCTGAATCGCTGGTCACAGGCCT
>OAWA01001143.1_pt1 | contig 13555 bp, 14 predicted proteins | sample 1516971 | NCBI WGS metagenome assembly OAWA01 (sample SAMEA2580097, study PRJEB22360) | human gut metagenome | biome: human gut; feature: human-associated habitat; material: faeces | place: Denmark | collected 2008/2010
GCGTTTATCCAATGATTTACATGTCAGCAGAGGTTACTCGCCAGTTTAACTGGAGTACGATTTCAAATACTAACCCTTTATGGGTTGCACAGTACGCTTCTATGAACCCTACAGGTTATCAATCTGAACCATGGACTGACGGGAAAGGATATGGTGCTTGGAGTTCAGCGGCTATCCACCAGTATAGTTCAGCTGGTTCACTTGCTAATTGGAACGGTAATCTTGATATAAATCTAGCCTATATTAAGGGTAACCAATGGAAAGCACTTGCAAGTCCAGGGGGAGCAGACAATTCATCGATAACTGACGAAACAAATTTAAATAACACAATAGAATATGAGGAAGAAGAAATGCACTTTATTCAAACAGTTGATACAAAACGAATTTATATGATTAATGCTGGTATGTATTCATGGATTACAGACCCAGGGATGTGGACTAATTATCAAAAAGCATTCCCTAAAGCACCAGTTATTCCGCTATATCAATCACAGATGGAAAAACTATATCGTAAAAATGTGTAAATTAAAACCCTGACTTCGGTCAGGGCTTTTTTTGTTTAATTTGATAAAATAATAGTAGGAAGGATGAATATGGTAAAAGCAAGTATTGCTGATTGGGTGTCAGCCATTGGGACAGTAGTAGCGTTGATCATTTCAACAATCGCTATTTTTCAGAATAACAAACAAACAAAAATAAATAACAAACAATTTTTATTTAAAAAGAGATTTGAATTATTAAAAGCTTGTCATATATTAACTAACTCCTTTGGTAGCTATCAACTTGGAATAGATAAAGATGATGATTATACTAAAATGCTAGATATCAATAATCTAGTTAGGTTGACAGACAATGGAATTATTGAAGTTAAACTAAATTTATTGAGTGAAATTGGAAAAGAAAATAATGAAAAACAATTGGAAAAATGTTTCCGTATTCCAATAGAATTATCGAAAGAATTATCTTTTGTTTTTGAAAATAATAAAATAGGACCTTTGCAAATTTTCCTACATGACTATTCAAGTTTTCTTATAAGTATATCTTTTTATAAAAAAGAATCGCTATTAGGAGGTATAGATGATGTAAATATTAAGTTTAATAAACTATACGAATCATGGGAAAAAGTACAAGAAATTGCGATTTTAACATCTCTAGAAAAGGAAACCAAAATTTTTTACTAAAGCTAACCGTTCGGTCGCTGGTTCGAGTCCAGCAAGAACCATGGATAAAAGGTATATGTAATAGTAGAAACTCCATAAAAGGAGTTTTTTAGTTACGTTAATTAAAATAAAAAACTGTATATCTAAGATATACAGCCTCTTGCCCGACAAAAATTAGTTACGTTTTTAGTTACGTTTTAGAAGTAACTCATAGGTATTCATTAGTACAATAATTTTTATAAATCCCACAAAACAAGGTTTAGCGGTATCTATTGACATTTATTGACACAGTATGCCATAATAGCTCTATGACAAAAAATGCAAGACAAACCGCACTCGATGTATTGAATGACATTTTTGGCAATGATGCTTATGCCAATATTTCATTGGATCGAAATCTGCGAGATTCTGAACTATCCACAGTTGATAAAGCTTTTGTGACTGCCCTTGTATATGGAGTGGTTTCTAAAAAGGATTTATTGGAGTGGCATATTACTCCCTTCTTGAAAAAAGAACCAAAACCTTGGGCAAAAATGCTCCTATTGCTTACAGTTTATCAAATCTTATTTATGGATAAGGTCCCAACTTCGGCAGCAGTAGATGAAGCAGTCAAAATCGCTAAACGTCGTGATGGTCAAGCGACGGCTAACTTTATCAATGCTGTGTTACGCAATTTCATGCGTTCTGAACATCGAAATGAAGAACCAAAGGATTGGGAAACAAAATATTCAATGCCCAAACTTTTATTGGATAAAATGGTTCGTCAATTTGGTGGAAAAAGAACAGGAGAAATTCTAGAAAGTCTTGAAAAGCCAAGCCACGTTAGCTTACGAAAAATTGACCCAACCGTAGAAATTGCAGGAACGCGTGCTTCTCTACTGACAGAAAGTGCTCTAATTGCTGACAGTGGAAATTTTGCAATGACAGAAGAATTTCAATCTGGCAGAATTACGATTCAAGATGAAACAAGTCAATTAGTTGCCCCTCAACTTGATTTAGAAGGAACAGAAGAAGTTCTTGACGCTTGTGCAGCTCCTGGTGGTAAAAGTACTCATATGGCTCAATATTTAACAAGTGGCCATATCACAGCACTAGATTTATATGATCATAAACTTGATTTAATTAATCAAAATGCAGAGCGTCAACATGTTGCGGATAAAATTACTACTCAAAAAGCCGATGCGACAATGATTTTTGAAGAATTTGGTTCAGATAAATTTGACCGAATTCTTGTGGACGCTCCATGTTCAGGTATTGGATTAATTCGACGCAAACCAGATATTCGCTATAGAAAAGAAAGTTCGGATTTTGTCGATTTACAAAAAATTCAGCTAGAAATTCTGAACAGCGCCTCGAAAAGCCTGAAAAAAAGTGGTATAATGGTATATAGTACTTGTACAATTTTTGATGAAGAGAACTTTGACGTCGTTCGTCAATTTCTAGAAAGTCATCCTAATTTTGAACAAGTTGAAATTTCTAGCGATAAGGCAGATATGATCAAAGAAGGATGTATTTCTATTACTCCAGAAATGTATCATACAGATGGCTTTTTCATCGCGAAATTTAAGAAAATAGGCGAATAACTGCTGACAAATATTTTTTTTAATTCTGTCAGTAATTTTTAGACCTAAAAATAAAACTTTATTCTTGTTAAGGAGAAAAAGTGGAATACAGTATTTTATCAGATATCGGTTCAAAACGTAGTACTAATCAAGACTATGCCGGTACTTATGTCAACCGTGCAGGTTATCAGCTTTTTTTATTAGCTGATGGCATGGGAGGACATAAAGCAGGTAATGTCGCAAGTAAACTTACCGTAGAAGATCTCGGCAAACTTTGGTCAGAGACATTTTTTGATGCGGGAACACCAGAAGCAACTCTTGAGATTTGGCTAAAAAATCAAGTTCGTAATGAAAATGAAAATATTGCCAGCCTTGGAAAACTTGATGAATACCAAGGAATGGGAACAACTCTTGAAGCCTTGGTTATTAAAGCAGGAATGCTCGTTTCTGCCCATGTAGGAGATAGCCGAACTTATTTAATGCGCGATGGTGAATTAAATAAAATAACCACAGACCATTCTTTAGTTCAAGAGCTTGTAGATGCAGGACAAATTACCGAAGAGGAAGCTGAAGTTCATCCGAATAAAAATATCATTACTCGTTCACTTGGGCAAACTAGTGAAGTTCAAGCGGATATTCAAGTTTTAGAACTTCAAGTTGGGGACATTATTTTGATGAACTCCGATGGTTTAACAAACATGGTTTCAACTACCGAAATTATGGAAGTTTTAGAGCGTGAAGATTTAACTTTAGATAATAAATCTGAAGCTTTAGTTCGTTTAGCCAATGAACATGGAGGTTTGGATAATATTACCGTCGTTTTGATTAAGTATGATGAAACGTCAGAAAGCGAAACACCAACGCAGGAGGTTAGTTGATGATTCAAATCGGTAAAATCTTTGCCGATCGTTATCGGATTATCAAAGAAATCGGACGCGGCGGAATGGCGAACGTTTATCAAGGTGAAGACACTTTTCTTGGTGACCGTTTAGTTGCAATAAAAGTGCTACGTTCAAATTTTGAAAACGATGATATCGCGATTGCTCGTTTTCAGCGAGAAGCATTCGCCATGGCAGAACTTTCACATCCAAATATCGTAGGTATTTCTGATGTTGGTGAATTTGAAAGTCAACAATACATTGTCATGGAATTTGTTGACGGCATGACACTTAAACAATACATCAATCAAAATGCACCTTTAGCCAATGATGAAGCTATTGAAATTATTACGGAAATTTTATCAGCAATGGACATGGCCCATTCACATGGCATTATTCACCGGGATTTAAAACCACAAAACGTTTTAGTTTCCAGTAGTGGAACTGTAAAAGTAACAGATTTTGGGATTGCTAAAGCACTTTCTGAAACCTCACTTACTCAAACAAACACAATGTTTGGTTCAGTTCATTATTTATCACCAGAGCAAGCGCGTGGTTCAAATGCAACTGTTCAATCAGATATTTATGCGATTGGAATTATTTTATTTGAACTTTTAACAGGTCAAATTCCCTTTGATGGAGATTCTGCAGTTGCTATTGCTCTAAAACATTTCCAAGAGAGCATTCCAAGCATCATTAATCTCAATCCAGAAGTTCCGCAAGCTTTGGAAAATGTTGTCATTAAAGCTACAGCGAAAGATATTAAAAATCGCTATACTGATGTAGAAGAAATGATGACTGATGTGGCAACTTCAACGAGTCTTGACCGTCGTGGGGAAGAAAAATTAGTTTTCAATAAGGATCATGATGAAACAAAAATTATGCCTGCCAATCTAATTAATCCTTATGACACCAAGCCTCTGATTGATAAAAAAGAAGATAATGATTCACAAACAGATGAAAAAGCTGCGAGCTTAGAAAATGGAAATAAAACTAAAAAATCTAAAAAAGGTTTGATTATTGGCCTTATTATTCTCCTTTTAGTTGTTAGCGGTGCTACTTTGGCTTGGGTTGTCTCAACACCAACTAATGTTAAGATACCTAATGTGACAAACTCGACGCTTGACCAAGCAAAAAGCAAAATTAAAGATGCAAAACTAAAAGTGGGAACAGTTCATAAACAACAAAGTTCAACGATTGCTGAAGGAAATGTTATCAAGACTGATCCAACTAGTGGAACAACCGTGAGATCTAATAGCTCCGTTGATATTTATGTTTCTACGGGAAATGAAGATATCATCAAAATGAAGGACTTTGTCGGTGAAAAGATTGATGAGGCGATGGCAACATTACTTAAGGATTATGGTATTGATGAAAGCCAAGTCACTCAAACTTCCGTTCCTAGTGATTCTTACCCAGCAGGTACAATCATTAAACAAAGCCCTAAAAAAGGTTCTAGTTTTGATACCAAAGGGAGTGAAAAAATTACCTTTGAAGTTTCAAGTGGAAAACAAGTTGAAGTTCCGGATTATAAACCGAACGGTCAATATATGACTTATTCACAGTATCAAGCTGCCTTAAAAGCTGCAGGATTCACTAATATTACACTAGACCCTCAAGCAACAACGAATCAACAAGCTGATGGTTATGTTTACTCAGTGTATCCAAATGTAGGGACATCTGTTGATCCAACTCAAGAAATTGTAGTCACTTATAGCGTCTATACTGCTCCAAGTTCAAGTTCAACAACTTCTGAATCAACAACGACGCCTGAAACTTCATCAAGTACAACTTCAAGTACTTCAAGCTCTACAACAAGTCAGCCGTCAACAGATAACAACAATAGCAGCAAAGAAGGTTCAACAACTTCATCAAGTAGTTAAAAGAAATTAAACTAGGAGAGAGTCTATACTCCTAGTTTTTTGATAAACAAGTTAACTTGCAAGAGACTTGTAAAATTGGGCAAAAAAGTGTATCATAGTAGAGTAGTTTTTTACAACCCGTTCTTGGTTTCATGCTTGCCAAGCTGTCACTCGGACTGGGCAATACAAATAAAGGAGAAAAACTCATGGCAATTTCAAAAGAAAAAAAACAAGAAATCATCGCTCAATACGCTCGTAAAGAAGGCGATACTGGTTCACCTGAAGTACAAATCGCTGTATTGACTTGGGAAATTAACCACCTTAACGACCACATCAAATCTCATAAAAAAGACCACGCAACTCAACGTGGATTGATGAAAAAAATCGGTCACCGTCGTAACCTTCTTGGATACCTTCGTGGAAAAGACGTTCAACGTTACCGTGAACTTATCGCTTCATTGGGACTTCGTCGTTAATAAAAAAATGCCATATGGCATTTTTTATTTTATAAAATAAAAACTAAAAGGAGCATTTTCCTTCTAGTTTTTTTCTTTTTAAAGATTTTTTTCTTTTTCAATAGTAGCACTAATAGCATCAATAACTGTTCCGATAAAATGGTTTTGTTCTAAGCTTACTACACCAGCGACAGTAGTTCCACCAGGACTTGAGACTTTATCGACTAATGACCAAGGATTTTCACCACTTTGGAGAATCATTTCAGCTGAAGCGCGAACCGTTTCGGCAACAATTGCTGTGGCTTGATCTTTAGGAATACCATGCAATACACCGGCACGTGCCATGGCATCAATGAACATATAAATAAAAGCAGGGCTTGAACCGGCAATTGCTGCAAATGTTGAAAAATCTTTTTCAGCAATTTCATGGACAGAACCAGTTGATTTAAAAATTTCTTGAACTGTAGCATAAGCAGAATCATCAACAAATTCATTTTTGACAATGGCTGATGTTGACTGACCGATTTGTGCGTTGATATTTGGCATCACTCGGATGATCGGTTGATTTTCTGAATCAGCCAGATGTTTCAAATCAGATAAAGTGAGCCCCGCTGCAATTGAAATTAATGTTTTGTCTTTAGTTAAATGATTGATTAATTTACTTAAAACAGAGGGAAGTACTTGAGGTTTAACTGATAGAATGATAAAATCAGATTCTTGAACGAGTTCTTCATGATTACTTGCAGCCGTAACATTAAGAGTTTCCGCTTGATTTTGAGTTTTTGCTAAATTGTGTCCGGAAATAATGATTTTGAATTTATTTTTGTCAAGTCCAGAAATAATAGCTGTTGCCATTTTTCCAACTCCAATAAAACCTATTGTTTTCATAAATAAAATCCCTTCTTTTCTTTTCGTCCATTTTATCATAAAAATTAATAATAAATCACTTTAGTAGCATCGTAAAATAAATCAGATTTTTTCTAAGTCTGAGTACTAGCTCGCATATTTAGCGCATATTGAGAGGATTTGAATTAAAAAGATAACGAAAATGCCCCTTGATTATGGTATAATTAGGTAAACATTTTATTTTATTTGTAATAATAAAGGAGAAATCTATGAATAAATTCGCAATTGTCCTAGCGGCTGGTAAGGGAACTCGTATGAAATCAGCACTTCCGAAGGTCTTACATCAAGTGGCTGGAAAATCAATGCTTGCTCATGTTCTTACAAGTGTTTCTGAAGTAGAAATTGCTAAAAATGTGGTGATTGTTGGTCATGAAGCGGATCGTGTGATTGCAACTTTACCTAAAGGGACTCAATTTGTGAAACAAGTTGAGCAATTGGGAACGGGGCATGCCGTTCGGATTGCTGCGGATTTATTGGCAAATGAAGATGGAGCAACTCTTGTTATTGCTGGTGATACACCATTAATTACTGGACAAACGTTAGAAGCACTTTTTGACTATCACTTTGCACAAAATGCAACAGCAACTATCTTGACAGCAATTGCACCAAATCCAACTGGATATGGACGAATTATTCGTGATGAAAATGGCTCAGTAGAAAAGATTGTTGAGCAAAAAGATGCGAATGATTTTGAAAAATCAATTACCGAAATTAATACTGGGACTTACATTTTTGATAATAAGTCACTTTTCAAAGCCTTGAATGAAATCACAACTGATAATGCCCAAGGAGAGTATTATTTAACGGATGTCATTGAAATTTTCAAAAAAGCTGGTCAAACGGTAGCGGCTCATATTCTTGATGATTTTGACGAAAGTTTAGGAGTTAATGACCGTGTTGCCCTTTCACAAGCTGAGTTGACGATGCGCAAACGAATTAATCATCAACATATGGTGAATGGTGTAACTCTTATTGACCCTGCGACAACTTATATTGACAGTGAAGTAACGATTGGTGAAGAAACTGTGATTGAAGCAAATGTAACAATAAAAGGAAATACCTTTATTGGTAAAAATGTTTTGATTACAAATGGTAGCCGTATTGAAAATTCAGAAATTCATTCAAACTGTGAGATTCGTAATTCAACGGTTGAAGAAAGCAGAATGAGTGTTGGAAGTAATGTAGGACCTTATGCTCACTTGCGTCCCGGAACTGTTTTGAGCGAAGAAGTTCATGTTGGAAACTTTGTCGAAATTAAAGGTTCAACGCTTGGTAAAGGTACAAAAGCTGGTCACTTGACTTATATTGGAAATGCAACGGTTGGTGAGAAAGTGAACTTTGGTGCTGGAACAATTACAGCAAACTTTGATGGTAAAAATAAATTCAATACTGAAATTGATGACTTTGCCTTTATTGGTTCGAATTCAACAATTATTGCTCCATTGCATATCGGTAAAAATGCCTTAACAGCAGCAGGCTCTGTTGTAACAGAAGATGTACCAGATGAAGCAGTCGAAATTGGACGTGGAAAACAAGTGAATAAACTTGGACGTGCTAAAAAAATGCCACATTATCGTGGTCAATAATTAACAAATAAAAGAAAGAGTTTCTCCTAAAGCTCTTTCCTTCGATTTTGATGAGAAAACTATTCTTTAAATTATTTTAAAAAGTTTTCGGAAGAAAGGACACAATGTTAAATTTTGATGATAAAAAATTTGAAGAAAAAACTTTAGCTAGAGAAGAAATTTTTAGTGGGAAGATTTTTCATGTTGTAAAAGATGTAGTTTCTTTGTATGATGGACAAGAGAGTTTTAGAGAGCTTGTTTTTCATAATGGAGGAACAGCGATTGCACCTGTTCACAACAATAAGATGATTTTAGTTGGTCAATATCGTAAAGCATTGGAAAAATTTATTTTTGAAATTCCGGCAGGAAAACTTGAAAAAGGTGAAGAAAAAGATCCCAAAGCTGCGGCCTTAAGAGAGCTCGAAGAAGAGACTGGATATCTGGCGCAAGATTTGACAGAAATTACAGCTTTTTATGGGACACCCGGTTTTTCATCAGAGAAAACATATGTCTATTTCTCATCAAATTTAACAAAAGTGGAACATCCAAAACCCGCTGATGACGGTGAATTTTTGGAACAAATTGAAGTCACTTTAAGTGAAGCAAAAAAAATGATTGAACTTGAACAAATTGCGGATGCAAAAACAATTATGGCTATTTGGTATTGGGAAATGCAATATTTGAAAAAGGAGCTTGAAAATAATGCCTAAACCTCTTTTAACAGACGAAGTAATTGAACAAGCAAAACAGGATAAGAAAAATCTTGAACGCAGATTGCAAAGAGAGCTTGAAGAAGATACTGAAATCGCTGAAAAATACGATAGTATTGAGAAAAATTTAAGCAAAAATGCTGTTTATAAAAGTCGAAGAATTGAAAATGCCAAGGCTCAAAAACGTGGGAAAGCAATTAATAAATGGCTTTTCATCGTTACATTAATTGTTGTTCTATTGGCAGTAGCTTTCTTTTTGTACTACTTTTAGAGAGTAAAAAGATTAGAAAAAAGGTAAAAAAATGAAAATAGGAATTATTTGTGCGATGGATGAAGAAATTCGCATACTTGTTGAAAACTTAGAAAATGCAGAAAAACATACTCGTCATGGTTTAGTTTTTCATACAGGTTCAATTGGCCGGCATGAAGTGGTCCTTGTCCAATCTGGAATTGGTAAAGTGATGTCTGCTTTGGCAGTTGGATTTTTGGTTGACATTTTTGATGTCGACGCCATTATCAATACTGGCTCAGCGGGAGCAGTTGCTCAAGGTTTAGCAATTGGTGATGTTGTAGTTGCTGATAAACTTGCTTATCATGATGTTGATGTTACTGCTTTTGGTTATGCTTATGGCCAAATGGCTCAACAACCTTTATATTTTGAATCAAGTAAATATTTTGTTTCTGAATTGAAAAAAGTTTTAGAAAATGTGCATGTTGGATTGATTACTAGTTCGGATAGTTTTATCAGTAGCTCTAGTAAAATTGCTGAGATTAAAGAGCATTTTCCAGATGTTTTAGCCGTTGAAATGGAAGGGGCTTCTATTGCTCAAGCTGCAACAGCACTTGGAAAACCATTTGTAATTATTCGTGCGATGTCTGATACTGCTGACCATGATGCTAATGTTAATTTTGATAAATTTATTATTGAAGCAGGAAAAAAATCAGCTGAGGGTTTGATTCGTTTACTCGAAGAAATGGTATAAAATTGGAATCTATCTTTTGATAGATTTTTCTTTTTATGAGAACAAAGAGGAAGTGAAATGGGAGAAATCAAGGATAAAAGGTTAGAACTCCTAATTGAGGAAGTTAATATTTTTTTGAATAATGACCAATTGTTTGAGCACTGTTTAGCAGTGGCAAGGACGGCTGAGACACTGACAGAAGAATTAACTGATTCTAATGAAAGACGTTCGCAAGCTTTTATAGCAGGACTTTTACATGATATTGGTGGAATTTATCCAAATGATCAAAGAGTAGAAAAAGCAGAAATTTTTAATATCGAATTACTGACAGAAGAGCGTGAATTTCCATTAATTATTCATCAGAAACTTTCTAAGTATTTGGCGAGTCAACATTTTAAAATTACTGACGAACAAGTTCTGTCAGCAATTGAATGTCATACTACCCTAAGAAAAAATTTTACAGAATTGGACTTGATTGTTTTTCTTGCTGACAAAATTAGCTGGGATGGTGGAGATAATGCGCCATTTAGGCAGGGATTACTGACAGCTATATCAGTAAATTTGCAAAGTGCGGCACTTTATTATATTAATTTCATTATTGATGATGGATTGAAAGTTGCCCACCCATGGCTTTTAGAAGCAAAGAAAGATTTAGAAAATCAGCTTTCCTAGCTGATTTTTTTGATAATTTAGATTATAATAGAAGAATGTAAAAAATAATAGAATATCATTATTCAAAATTGATAATGATTATTTTTATCGAAACTTTTGTCAGAAGTTTCGATTTATTGGGAGGTATTATGACAGTAACATCAGATTTCACACAAAAACTCTACGAAAATTTTGCAGAAAATACAAAATTGCGTGCGGTGGAAAATGCCGTGACTAAAAATGGTTTGCTTTCATCACTCGAAGTCCGTGGTTCACATGCAGCAAATTTGCCTGAGTTTTCAATTGACTTGACAAAAGACCCTGTAACGAATCAAAAACAATCTGGTCGTTGCTGGATGTTTGCTGCTTTGAACACTTTCCGTCATAAATTTATCAATGAATTTAAAACAGAGGATTTTGAGTTTTCACAAGCTTACACTTTCTTCTGGGATAAATATGAAAAATCAAACTGGTTCATGGAACAAATTATTGGTGATATTGAAATGGACGATCGTCGTTTGAAATTCCTTTTACAAACACCACAACAAGATGGTGGTCAATGGGATATGATGGTTGCAATTTTTGAAAAATATGGAATTGTTCCCAAAGCTGTTTATCCTGAATCACAAGCTTCAAGTAGCTCACGTGAATTGAATCAATACTTGAATAAACTACTCCGTCAAGATGCTGAAATTTTGCGTTATACAATTGAGCAAGGTGGAGATGTTAAAGCAGTTAAAGAAGAACTTTTACAAGAAGTCTTTAATTTCCTTGCGGTAACTTTAGGTTTGCCACCACAAAATTTTGAATTTGCTTTCCGTAATAAAGATAATGAATACAAAAAATTTGTTGGTAGTCCAAAAGAATTTTACAATGAGTATGTTGGAATTGATTTGAATAATTATGTGTCAGTAATCAATGCTCCAACTGCTGACAAACCTTATAATAAGAGCTACACAGTTGAGTTTCTTGGAAATGTTGTCGGTGGTAAAGAAGTGAAACATTTGAATGTTGAAATGGACCGCTTTAAAAAATTGGCCATTGCCCAAATGCAAGCTGGTGAAACAGTTTGGTTTGGTTGTGACGTGGGTCAAGAATCAAATCGTTCAGCAGGACTTTTGACAATGGATTCTTATGATTTCAAATCTTCATTGGATATTGAATTTACTCAAAGCAAAGCAGGACGTCTTGACTATGGTGAGTCGTTGATGACGCATGCCATGGTTTTAGCGGGTGTTGATTTAGATGCTGACGGAAATTCAACTAAATGGAAAGTTGAAAATTCATGGGGTAAAGATGCGGGTCAAAAAGGATATTTTGTTGCCTCTGATGAATGGATGGATGAATATACTTATCAAATTGTTGTCCGTAAAGACCTTTTAACTGAAGAAGAATTGGCTGCTTACGAAGAGAAACCTCAAGTACTTCTACCATGGGACCCAATGGGTGCTTTAGCTTAATTTGCAAACAAAGAACATTTAACTTTAGGTTAAATGTTTTTTATTGACTTAAAGTTCACTTCAAGTGTTAAAATAAAAGAATGAATATAAAGAAAGCTGCTGAATTATCAGGGATAAAAACAGATAATATAAGGTATTATGAGAGAATTGGGCTGATTCCTAAAATTACACGGACAGAATCTGGAATAAGAAATTTTACAGAAGCTAATATTAGAACTTTGAAATTTGTCAAACACATGCGAGATGCAGGTGTGCAAGTTGAACCTTTGACTCGTTATATGGCATTAGTGAATGAGGGAAATCCCGAAACGAAAGAAGAAAGAATTGAAATTTTGAAGAACCAGGTTGAACAATTGAGAACAGAAATTATTGAAAAGCAATCTGCCTTGGATTATTTAACATTCAAAATTGGAAATTATGATGAAGTGATGTTGCCAAATGAAATTAATTTGAACCAAAGTTCAAAAGAAAAAATCAAGATTTAAATAGGAAAAGAATAAATGGAACTTCGATTATTAAAATATTTTTGGACAGTTGCAACTGCTGGAACAGTATCCAAAGCTGCTGAACAGTTATATATTACGCAGCCAACATTATCTAGACAAATTAAAGAACTTGAACGCGAACTAGATACACAACTTTTTATGCGTGATGGGAAAAAACTGATCTTAACTGAAGATGGACAATTTCTTAAAATTAAGGCTGAGGAAATTTTACAGCTGACCAGTAAAACAGTACAAGTTTTTGAAGACCGAAAAAATGCAGAATTATCTGGCCATCTGACGATCGGTGCTTTAGAAGGCTGGACAACTTCCAGTATCGCTAAAACGCTCCAAAGACTGACAAATAAATATCCGTCAATTACTTTTACAATTTTGTCAGGGAATGCTGATGATATCAAATGGAAGATTGACAACGGACTAGTTGATGTTGGTTTTTTGTTAGAGCCAACATCAACTGAAAAATATAATGTTGAAAAAATTGGTTTTCCTGAACGTTGGATGATGCTCACTCAATCCGATTCAGAACTTGCAGAATTAGATGAAGTAAGTCCAGAAATATTTAAAAAGCAAAGAATATTAATTTCAGAACGACCAGAAGTTCGTCAATTTATAGCCGATTGGGCAGGCTGCCAAGTGAGTGATTTAGAAATTATTGGCGGCTTTAATCTCGGTTTTCATCTTTTTGAAATTGCTCGTGCAGGAATTGGCGAAGCAGTTGTTACAGAAGGGGCGCTTATTCGAGATTACCCTGATTTAAAAGCTATTCCATTGAGTCCGGAAGTGAAAACTTTAAGTGTACTTGCTTGGAAGAAAAATATTCCACTAACTCCTCTTACAAGAGCATTTATTAAGCAATATCTTCAAGATAATGAATAAAAAGT
>OAWA01001148.1_pt1 | contig 13520 bp, 8 predicted proteins | sample 1516971 | NCBI WGS metagenome assembly OAWA01 (sample SAMEA2580097, study PRJEB22360) | human gut metagenome | biome: human gut; feature: human-associated habitat; material: faeces | place: Denmark | collected 2008/2010
GAGGATTGGCCACGGGAAAGCACGCCACTGGTCAGGCCATTACCGCCGACAACGAGCCCTGCCGTCTTGAGCTGCACTGCGACACCCACGTGACCGTAGACGAACACTTGCTGCCCACCGGTGAAGAGCCGGTTTCCGGCATCTTCGACCTGCGCGATAACCCCACGCTGGAGGGACGTGGCTTCGACGATGCCTGGACCGATATCACCAACCGCGGTGAAGACGGCAGCACTTCCGCCGTGTTCACCCGCCCCGACGGCATCAAGGTCACGCTGACTGGCGACAAGACCATCAACTCCTGGCAGGTGTGCACCGGCAACGAAATCGGCGAGAAGGCTCGTCAGGCCGGCGTGGCCGTCGAACCGATGACCGCCTACGCCGACGCCTTCCGCACCGGCAAGGATCTGGTTGTGCTCGAGCCGGGCGATGACTACACCACCGTGGTCACCTTCCACGCCGAACAAATCTGAAAAACCGAATAGCCAAGCCTGACGCTCATCGCCACATGGACACCCGTGTTGCATCACGTCGTGCTCATGTGGCATAATTCCGAAGGCTTATTTTTTTACTGCAGCAAAGGAGTCCATCATGGGCATGCGCGGACGTAAGCGCAAGGATCGTCGTAAGAAGGCCGCCAACCACGGCAAGCGTCCTAACGCCTGATTCTTCGCGTTTCTTATGGAACGCTCAAGGTCCGTCTGATGATACATCAGACGGACCTTGTTGTATATGTCGTTACTTATCTTCGCCGCAGCAGTGATCAAGCGTGGCCTTGAGCCGGGCTATCAGACATTCGGGTGCCACATCCGGGCGCAAGTAGGCACGCAACGCGGCAATCAACGCCTGTTCACGCTCGTCGCAGCAGGTACGGGGGTCAAAACAGTCGCCCTCCGTAACGATATGCACGTCCGCCTGGACCGACGCAGAGGCCGAGCCGGTATCCACTGAACGATGATGCACCGCCGTGATATGCACTTCGGTCTGGCTGACCATGCCATCGGCCCCCGTACGGGTTATGGAGATATGGCGAGTACGCTCTACCGGCTGATCGTTCATCAGATCTCCTTTCCCGAAAGCTTGCTTGACTGTTGTGGCGTGCGGGCGCCAGTCGCATGACTATGTCTCACTGCGGCTTGCGTGTCGCCATTGCTACCAACAGTTTGTTCACTACTTCCATTATGGCCGGAATCGGCGATTCGACCAACGTTTTCGCCCAACTTCGCGGATGGTGAACCAGCCGACGAACCAGTCACGTACCCGCGCTCTTTCGCATACGAGGCGAGCTCACGCTTGAGTTGCGTGCGGGCGCGATTCAGGCGGCTCATCACCGTGCCGATTTTCACGCCCTGCTCATCGGCCACCTGCTGGTAGGACTTGCCGTCGATGGCGGCGTCGATGAACACCTGCCGGCGTTCCGGCGAGAGTTTGGCGAGCGCGGCCATGATTTCCTCGGGCGCGAAGGCGTCCAAATATTCCTCTTCAGCGGACTTGAGCCCGTCCGATGTATGTTCGGCGGCATCGTAAATGTCCCAGTCGTCGTATTCACCGGTGGAGTCGTTGGCACGCTGCGGGCGCCGCTTGGCCTTGGCATACTGGTTGAAGTAGGCATTGCGCTCGATGGTGGTCATCCACGCCTCGAAGTTGGAGCCCGGCTGGAATGAGTCGAAGGCCTTGAACCCGCGTTCGAAGGTGTCCTGGACCAGATCCTGCGCGTCATCGGGATCGTTGGTCAGCCTCATCGCCTGCCGGTACAGTGCATTGACGGCGGGCATGGCGAGCTGTTCAAATCTGGCGCGCTTGGCTGCCATGGACTCGCCCGATCCGGCTGACTGCCCGGATTGCATAGTTGCTTCGCTTGTCGTCACGTTTCACCATTCTAATCAAATCATGTGCCCATATCGTGGTCGATGACGTGTGAGCCACAACACGCTGCACCCCACCTGTAGAATGGCGTATCGGCTAGATAATAGGGAGTAACAATTATGGCTTTGACTTTGGCTTCGGCCGCTGACCTGCTCAAGGAACACCATCTGCTGCGTGAAATCATCCAAGGGGATGTCTGGACCGACGACCCGGCCCGTATCGCTTCGGCGGATGAGCCGTTCGCCGGCATCACCTACGACACCCGCAAGGTCACGCTGGGCACCCTGCTGTGCTGCAAGGGCCAGTTCAAGGCCGAATATCTGAACGGCATCGACGAAGCCGGCCTGGCCGCATACGTGGCCGAAACCGAGTACTCAGCCGCAACCGCCACCCCCGGCCTGATCGTCAACGACGCACGTAAGGCGATGAGCCTGCTGTCCGCCGCGTTCTACGGATATCCGCAGAACGAGCTCACGGTCATCGGCGTCACCGGCACCAAGGGCAAGACGACCACCTCGTACTTCACGCAGGCGCTTATCAACGCCGTCTCCGGCGGCAAGGCCGCATTGTTCTCCTCGGTCGATAATTGCCTTGACGGCCACACCTACGTCGAATCCGATCTGACCACACCCGAATCGATGGACGCCTTCCGCATGATGCGCGAGGCGGCCGATAACGGTATGAAGTATCTGGTGATGGAGGTCTCCTCCCAGGCGTACAAGGTGGACCGCGTCTATGGCCTGACTTTCGATGTGGCCGCGTTCCTCAACATCTCCCCCGACCACATCAGCCCGATCGAACACCCCACGTTCGAGGATTACCTGTATTGCAAGCGCCAGATCATCGTCAACGCGAAGTCGCTGGTACTCGGCGCGGACAGTCTGCACGCCGATCTGTTGCGGGAGGACGCGGAGGCAGCCGGCATCGGCGTGACCACCTTCGCCCTGCATGACGCGGATAATGCCGGCACCAGTGCGGACGTCGTCGCCTGGCCCGCCGACCCGGCGCACGCCTCCTTCCACATCGCCGACGGAGATCAGGCCCTTGGCGACTACCATCTGTCCATCGATGGCGACTTCAACTACCTCAATGCGGCGGCAGCCATCGCCATCGCCCATGCGGTTGGCGTATCGCTCGATGACGCCGACGCACTGCACGCCATCGAATCCGTACGTATCGCCGGCCGTATGGAACAGTTCCGCGACCCGCAGTCAAACACGCTCGCCATCGTCGATTATGCGCACAACTACGCATCCGTCACCGCGCTGCTTGACTTCGTCTACGAGCGTTGGGGCGAGGAAAACCCGCGTATCACGCTGGTGACCGGATCGGCCGGCAACAAGGCCTACGATCGTCGTAAGGAAATCGTCGAGGCTGCCGAGAACCGTATCGCGAACTTCATTTTCACCGCCGAAGATACGGACACCGAGCCGATCATCGACATCTGCATGGAAATGCAAGGCTACATCACGAACAAGGATGTGGTCTCCACGGTGATTTCCGACCGTCTGACGGCCATCACCAACGCCATTTACGATGCCCGTGCGCACGCCGACCGATTCAACATCCTGCTGATCATCGGCAAGGGCAACGAGCGTTGGATCAAGGACCATCGCAAGCATGTGCCGTTCGACGGCGACGATCACGTCGTCGAACGCATGTTTGGCTTGTGACGGGATTCCGGCCAATCAAATCCTGATCGGATCCCGATTAGCCCACATCAGATCACGCGCAATACGACCAAACCAGAAACACGACATACGGATACAAACGAAAAAGGATAGCTGAATCGTAATGATCACGTTGGAGAAAGTTGACGGAGCCACACTGGAAGCCGAAGCCGAGAAGGCCGGCATCACGTTGCCTATCGAACAGACCAAGGTTTGGTCTGGTTTTCAGGCGGATATCGACGGACGCACACCATGGGGCAATTATCTGATCAAGCGTGATGGTGAATTGGTCGCCGTGATCTCCTTTATCGATTTTGAGACGCACGGTTATCATTATCTGCGCTCGATGCATGGGCCGGCGTGGGTCGCCAAGCCCACCGAGGCTGAGGAGCGCGAGGTCGTCGACGCCATCGTGGACACCGTCAAGAAGGCCGACAAGAGCATCGCGTTCCTGCGTATCGACACCTGGTTCGCCGATGGTACGGAGAAGGTGCTGTCCACAGTGCCGTACGACCAGACCGTGGTCATCGACATCACCGGTGGCGATGATGAGATTCTGGCTCGGATGAAGCGTCGTGGACGCCGTGACGTGCGCAAGTCTCTACGTGAATGCCCGGCCGAGGTTGCCGATGAGACGGATAAGGCCCTGACCGATTTCTCCGAATATTACGATGTGATGGTCGAAACCGGCCAGCGCGATGGATTCACGCCTGCTCCGATGAGCGACTACTCCGATATGATCGGCGCGTTGGGTGCCGATCATTGCCGTGTGTTCGCCGCACGTATTGAAGACCGTGTGGTGGCATGGTCGATTGTCACCGTGAACGGCACGCATGCGGTGCGCTACTATGCCGGCATGCGCAACGAGGTTATGCGTCTGCATGTGACCGACAAGCTGCTGTATTCCGAATGCTGCATCCTGGGCTCGCAGGGTATTACGGAATACGATCTGATGGGCATCGGCTCCGATTTCGCGCCGTCGCTCAAGGGGCTTAACGAGTTCAAGTGCAAGTTCACCGAGGAAATCACCCCGGTGGCCCCCGCCCGCGACGTACCCATCAAGAAGGTCTTCTACAAGACGCTGCAGACTGTGCAGGGCGTGCGCAAGGCATTACGCTAATACCGCCCCGCTCCCGCTGGTGGGAGCTGTCGAGCGAAGCGAAACTGAGGGTGGTCTTTCGAGATGGACCACCCTCCGTCACCTGTGGCACCAGTTCCTACCAGCGGGTACCATTCGTTTATCGTTCGAGTTTTTGGCTCACCACGGCTGTTACGCCGTCGGCTCGCATGGTTACGCCGTAGAGCGCGTCGGCAATCGACATGGTGCGTTGCTGGTGCGTAATGATGATGAGCTGCGCATGGGCGCGTAGCTCATTGAACGCATTAATCAAACGGGTCAGGTTCACGTCGTCCAACGCGGCCTCGACCTCGTCCATCACATAGAACGGGCTGGGGCGGGCGGTGAAAATCGCGAACAGCAACGCCAGCGCGGTCAGTGAACGTTCGCCGCCGGACAGGAGGCTCAGCTGTTTGACGCGCTTGCCGGCCGGGCTGGCCTCGACCAGTACGCCGGTGGTGAGCATGTCTTCCGGGTTTTCCAGACGCAGTCGCCCGGTGCCGCCTGGGAACAGCGTGGCGAACATCTGCTCGAATGCCTCGGCGGTATCGTCGAACGCGGATTTGAATACCTGGACCATCGTGGAATCGAGATCCTTGATGAGCTGCATCAAATCGTCACGTGATTTGACCACATCGTTGCGCTGATCATTGAGATACTTGTTCCGCTCCTCAAGCGCTTCGAATTCCTCGGTGGCCAAAGGGTTGATCTTGCCGAGTGCGGCCAGATCGCGGCGAGCCTTATCGAGACGCTTCTTCTGCTCCTGACGGTTATACGGCACGGTCTTAAAACGGGCGGAATCGCCGTTGGTGCCGGTCTCTCCCCCGGTTTCTCCCTCTTCGGTCTCAGCCTCAGCTTCCGTCTCATCCAACGGCACAGGGTTGCCCTCATCATCCAGCACGGGCACCGGCTGTTCGGGGCCGTAATCACTAACCAATTCCTCCAAAGTGAGACCGAGTTCGTCGGACACTTTTTGCATGAGCTGCCCGGATTCGGCGGCCAACCGTTCGCGGTTTACATCCAAGGCATGTTCGCGCCCGGTCAGATCGGTGACCTTGGGCTCGATCTGGTTGCGCTGCGCGCGCAGGGCCTTGAGTTCCTCGTCATGGCTGGAGGCGGCGGCCTGCAGCTCGTCTCGTTTGGCGGCCACGTCATGCAGCGTATGCTCTACCATGGCGGCCACTGCTCGCGCGTCATCGGCCACGCCTTGCAGGTGTGCGGCCTGCTCGCGTCTGCGATCGTTCAACGCCTCGATGCGGGCGCGGCGTTCGGCGGTTTCTTTGGCGTTGTCCCGCAGCAGCCCGGCCTGTCGGCTCAGTGACTCCCCTTTGCGGCTTGCTTCGGTCCACGCGATTTTTGCGGCGACCTCATGCTCGCGAGTCAGGTTCAGTTCGCGCTCCAGCGTGCGTTCGCGTTCATCGAGTTCGTCGAAATCGGCATGTTCCGCTGTGGATTGCTGGGCCGATGCCAAAGCGCGATTGAGGTCGTCAAGCTTGAGCTGATGCTCGTTGCGATTCTCTTGGGTCTCGGTGATTTTCCTATCCAGCTGCTCGAGCTGACGGGTGAACGATGCGACGCGATCTGTGGCGGATTTCAGAGATTTCTCCGCCTGTTGGGCTTTGAGCCGGGCTTCGGTGCGTTTGGCGGATTCCTGGTCGACGAGTCGAGCCGCTTCATCGCGCTTGGTTTTGGCCTCGGCCACTTGCTCAGCCATTCCGCCGTCTTGGGCGGTCAACTGTTTGACCTGTGCCAATGCTTTGTCCCGGCGGGCGGCCAGAGACAGGTCCGATTGAGAGATTGAAGAGCCGCCGACCGCCGCCACGCCGTGTGTGAAGGTCTCGCCGTTCTTGGTGACGGCCCGCATGGCTTCGCCGGATGCCACAATCTGTTGGGCTTCCTCGGCGGGGCCGGCCGCGCACGCCCTCAGCCAGCAGGAGACGCACGGTGCGCACGACCGCTTCGGCCTGTGCCGGGTTCTCGGCATCCGGGTTCGCGGTGACGAGTGCTGCCAGCGCGTTGCCCGATTGCGGGGCGGCCCCCGCGTTCTCGGCGCTACTCTCCTCCGACTCCGTGCCCGGATCGCCGGCAATGCTCGCGGTCAGCACCACGGCTTTGCCGAGCTTATCTTCCCGAGCGCGTTCGAGGGCGTGCAACATGTTGCCTGCCTCGGGTACCACGATGGCGCTGGCATACTGGTCGAGCGCGTGGGCCACGGCTTCTTCCCAGCCTTCGGCCACATGGATGAAGTCGGTGAGTCGGCCAAGCGAGGCCACGTCCGTATCGCGCTCCAACGATCCGGAGGCATTGCGGCTGTCTAGCGTGTCGGCAAGCGCATCGGCCTTGGATTTGAGCGAGATGATCTTGGACTGTATCTCGCGCTGCTTATCGGCGCGTTCATTCAGTCGTTCGCGGCATTCGGCGAGCGTTGCACGCGCGGAGTCCAATGCGGCACCGTCATCGTCGGCAACGGAGTCCGCTTCGCTGCGCAATGCGTCCAGCTGTTGCCGGGCATCGTCGCGCTGGGAAGTCAGCAAGTCGCGTTGGGAGGCGTAATCCTTGGCGCGGCTGTCCGCCAGTTGTACGGCGGATTCCTCGCGGGCGATGAGTTCGCGCAGTCGGGCGATTTGCGCATCGCGTTCCTGTGCGGTTTTGCGCAGTTCCGTCAAGGTCTGGCGGACTGAGGCAAGCTTTTTCTCGTCGTCGGCGCGTTCCTCGGTAGCCTTGTCGAGTGCGATGCGCGCATCGGCCACGGCCTTGGTTTGTGCCGCGGCCTGAGACTCCAGTTCCTCGGCTCGTTTGACGAGCATGCCGGGATCCTCACCGAAGTTGGTGACGATCTGGCCGGTGAGTGACCGGCTGCGCTCTTCGGCCAACTGGGCGAGCGCGTTCAGTCGTTCACGGGTCTGCGAGAATTCATGCCAGTATTGGTTGGCCTTGGCGATGGCCGGACTGGATTCGGAGCTCAACGCCTCGACCTGTTCGATGCGTACTTTGACTTGGGCGAGTTCACGTTGGGCGACGGCCAGCTGGTTACGCACATCGCCAAGCTCTTGACGTACCGTGTCGCGACGGCTCATCGAGCGTTGAGCGTCTTCGGCGTACAGGCGGGCTTGGGCGTCGCGTACGGATATCTGAATCGCGTCGGCGCGCCGGGAGATGCGTGCCTGGCGTCCGAGGGGGCCGAGTTGGCGGTGAATCTCCCCCAGCAAATCGTCGAGTCGGCTCAGGTTCGTTTCGGTATTGGCCAGCTTGCGCAACGCGCGTTCCTTGCGCTTGCGGTGCTTCAGGATGCCGGCGGCCTCTTCGATGAACGCACGGTGGCCGGACGGGTCGGCCTTCAGAATCGCATCCAATCGTCCCTGGCCTACGATCACGTGCATCTGCTGGCCAAGACCGGTATCGGAGAGGAGTTCCTGAATGTCGAGCAGGCGGCATTGCGAGCCGTTGATCGCGTATTCGGAGCCTCCGTTGCGGAAGATGGTGCGGGAGATGGTGACTTCCGTGTAATCGATATCGAGCGTGTGATCGGAATTATCGATGGTCAGGCTCACCTGTGCACGGCCTAATGGCGGGCGGGAGGACGTGCCTGCGAAAATCACGTCCTCCATCGAAGTGCCGCGCAGGTTTTTGGCGCCCTGCTCACCCATTACCCAGATCAGGGCGTCGACGATGTTCGACTTGCCCGAACCGTTGGGGCCGACCACCGCCGTGATGCCGGGCTCGAAGCGCAGCGTGGTGGCGGAGGCGAAGGATTTGAATCCGCGGAGGGTGAGTTCCTTGAGATACATGGCGTGAGACTGTTTTCCGTATGCCGGGTGTCCGGGTATCCGATATGCCTTGGATGCGGGTTACCGGGCGTCGGCGGAATCGTCGGTGTCGGCGCTGGCTGTGTCAGTGCTGTCGGTGTCGGCACTGGCCGTGCCGGTGCCGGCGTCACCGGCGTCACCGGCCTGTTCCTTACCGAGGCCGAGGACGTCGAACACGTCGAAGTCGTCCGGGCTTACCGAATCCTCGAGGTTGTCGGCGGCCTCATCCTCGGCCTTGTCTGCCGGCTGATCCGAATCGTCCGGGTCAACCGCCGGCTGATGAACGGCCATAGCCTGCCTCATCGTGGGGCTGGCGTGTTCCTCAAGCATCAGGCGTGCGTCGCCGGCGGTGACGAAGCTGCCGCAGATAAGCACGCCGTGGCCGTAGCCCACGCCCAGCTCGTCCTCGGCATCGACCATATTGACGGCGGTCTGAATCGCGTCAGGCAGGTTCGCTTCCTTGATCACACGGTCACGACCGAACACGTCCACGGCAATCTTCTCAAGCTCGTCGGCCGGCATCACGCGCTCACGCCACGAGTTCTCGGTGACCACCACGGAGCTCAGGATCGGCTCCAGAACACCCAGATATTCCTCGACCTGCTTGTCGCGCATCATGGCGACCACACCGACCAGCTGCTTGAAGTCGTAGCTTTCCTCGATGGCCTTGCGCAGGGCTTCGGCGGCATTCACGTTGTGTCCGCCATCCAGAATGATGGTCGGTGAGGTGCGGATCTGTTCGATGCGTCCGGGAATCTTGACCGAGCTCAACGCCTCGGCCACCAAGTCGCCGTCCAGCGGGCCGTTGACCGGAATCACCACTTCGGAGGCGGCGAGCGCGGCAAGCGCGTTGTGGGCCTGATGCTCGCCGAACTTGGCGATCGGCACGCCCTCGTAAGTGCCGTTGGGCGTGGTCAGGGTGGCGACTTGGCCGCCGACTGCGGCCATGCGGTCGGACGCGGTCATTTCGTAGCCGTCGCGCACGAGCATGGCGTGGTTGCGTTCGGCGGCTTCGGCGAGAATCGGCATGACGGCTTCCTCATGCGGCTGCGGGCCGATGATGGCGGTGCAGTTCGGCTTGATGATGCCGGCCTTCTGTTCGACGGTGTCGCCCAGCCACTGCATGTGGTCCATGTCCACCGGGCCGATGATGGCCGCATCCGCGTTGAGCACGTTGGTGGCGTCCCACAGGCCTCCCATGCCGACCTCGACGATGGCCACGTCCACGGGCGTGTCGGCGAACTTCCAGATGGCCATGGCGGTGAGCACCTCGAAGAAGCTCATCTTCGGCTTGCCTTGCTCCTCCATCTTGGCGTCCACCAGGGCCACGAGATCCTTGGTCTGATCCCAGATGTCGATGAAATCGTCGTCGGACAGCTGCTGGCCGTCGATGGCGATACGCTCGTTGATCTTCTCCAGATGCGGCGACGTGTACAGGCCGGTGCGCATACCGTAGGCGCGGCAGATGGCCTCGGCCATGCGTGCGGTGGAGCCTTTGCCGTTGGTGCCGGTGATATGAATCACGCGGAACGACTGCTCCGGGTGGCCCAGGATGTCGAGCATCAGGTTCATCCGGTCGAGATCCAGATTGGTGGTGTTATGCTCCGGCGGGCGGCTCATGATGTCCAGTTCGACGTCCCGCATGCTCTCATTGTTCCGATTCGGATGCTCGAATGACATATCCTCTTCTAACCTCTGCTCGTGTTGCTGTTGCGCCGTTCGGAGTGCGTATGCCACTTACGTGTTCGCGCCATTCTCGTCATGTCTACGCATGCCCGCATATATTCCGCTTCCGCATGCGCAGGAAGCTCCCCTTGCACAGGTTTGCCCCGCATGGTTCGGGATTCTTGCCTTCACGCGTGGAGCCGCACTCCCTCAATTCCCTCTATCCTAGCCGCCGGGGTGGTTTATCGTGCGCGCACAGTGAAACCGTCTCATATGTCGCCGCCGCGCGGGCAGTCTCTACCTGCAGCCACGCACAGTGAAGCCGTCTCATATAGTTGCAATGCGGCTCTTGCCGTCGGCATCTCATTCTTAGTCGGCTGCAATCCAAAACTTGTATGTCCGGCGACGCTGATGCTATTCAGCGTCGGTACAGTGCCAGCTTCTGGCGGTACACCGACGCTATGATGCTCTTGCGAGTCGGTAGCTGGCCAAAACCTGGATTAATCCCGACTCCATCGCCTCTCAGTGTCGTCTCCTCGCCAAGGCATGCCATTCTGCCGTCGTTGAGAAATTTCAACGTCGTCAATCGACCATGTCTTGCCCCGGAAACGACTCTCACAAACGTCCTCTACATCATCTTTTGAACTCGCAGAGGCTCATTCACTGTTATGACTGCTCTCACCGTCGGCAGCCGTCCAAGCCCTGGATCTATGCCCCCTACAAAACTTAATCCAGGCCCGCCAATAAATTGCAGCAAATCGTCGGCCCCGATACAACCATTGGACTCACGCCGACGCTAGATTCCGCACTCAGACAGAAGCCAGCCAATATCTGAACCAGCACCGACGGCGTACAAAGCATAAGCACCGTTAACCGTCAATTCGCCGCCCTCTACCAGCTGCATCCGCCTTCGCCGATGATATCTTGTTCGAATCCCCAAAGCACGTTGTTCGAATGACATTACTGATGGTGGATAAGTTTTGTATGTTATCCACTATTCCGAATTAGCGGCCTAATACCTTGAAATTATCGGGAATATCTCACTCCAAGACAGCCAAGCTCCGAGGCTAGAACCACAATGGCTGAAATTCATACTTACGCTGCTTCGTTCCGGCTACGCTCGACGTCATGAAGACACACAAAGCAGTGACCTCGCTCATATCAGCCGCGCAGAATGAGCTGAGATGCGTCTATTCAAGAAATGAAGCGGAACAGACCGCTCTACGCCGCCGTGCCCAGAGTGGTGAGTTGTTGAAAGTGTATGACGGCATTCCCAGTCTTTATGCAAATACCGCATACTGGGATGGTTTGACGCCGCCGGAGCGAACGTTGCATATGGCCCGCGCTCTTGCGCAAGAGCATCCTCAGTGGGTTTTTGGCGGCTTGGTGGCAGTAAGTGCCTATGGATTCGAACATCAATGGCATTTGCATGATGGCTGCATAACCATCGTGACTTCCGATCATGGATCTCGTCAATGCCATCAGCGCTTACGACATGTCTATATGCCCGATATGAACAATCCGAAGACACATTACGAGGCCTCCGGCCTATCCCTGATATCACCGGCTAGAACCTTGGTCGAGGCCGCTATAGACCTTGATTTTCGGTTTGCGTTGCCGATCTTTGACTCGGCCCTTGCCAAGGGAATAACCAAGGAAGAGATAGCCGCCGACTGCGTTCAATGGAGAATCGATTATGCCCGAGTATTCCGCCTGCTGCGCTATGCAAACGAAAGGAGCGAGAATGGTGGAGAATCCCTCGCGCGAGGCACCATCATCGAAGATCGCTTCCTCACGCCGCGTATTCAGGTAACGGTGACCGACCCACAGACGAATACCGAGTACCGCGTTGATTTCGTATGGAAGCTCGATGACGGGCGCGTGATAGTGGCCGAATACGACGGCACACAAAAATACGTGGACCCAGCCATGACCGATAACCGCAGCATTCAGGAGGTGGTGGCCAAGGAACGCGCACGCGACGAGGGACTGAAACGAGCCGGAGCCACCGAAATCATCCATTTCACATACGCCGACGTCATCGAACGCACTCCGCTGCGGGTAAAACTGATCAAAGCCGGGGTGCCTCAGGTGGAGACCTCCGCATAGCAGTGAGTCCCGCGACGCGATAAACCTTCATCGCATGGGTTCACATGGATTCAGCCCACAGAATATGTCAATATCAATCGGCAAGCTCCAGCCCAAGCCCATGCCCCTCTCATTCCCTACCGAGAACAATAAACGGGCCCGCATTCCAGCCCGCCGCACTCGCCATATGGGCATGTCCGGAAGACCGTCCAAATTCCGTACTTGGTTTTACCGTCAGCCGTCAATCGTGGCACATCGCATAAAGCCGACTAATATGAGGTGGGAATCGATGATTCGACAACAACTACATACAGGAGAGTGGCAATGGGTGAAGTGATCACCGCCAAGGACAAGGAATACGAGGCCGAAGAGCGCGCTACGGCACCGGGCGCGAACCAGTCGATGAGCGACCGCGTGAACAACCGCTCGCTGCGCCCGCAGTCGGCCGCATTCAAGGAGTTCATGAAGTCCGGCTGGGCCGACGATGATCCGGAGACCAATCCTCTCGAATCCTCCAAGTTCACGCCAGCCCGCCTTGAGGCGCTGGGCAAGGCCTTCCCGGGCGAACGTCTGGTCATTCCGGCCGGCCAGCCGAAGGTGCGCAACAATGATTGCGATTACATGTTCCGCCCGGACACCACGTTCGCCTACTACACCGGTCTGGGTTCCGATTACGAGGCCGGCGCCGTGCTGGTCCTGAACCCGGTCGACCCCGACTCCCCCGAAGCCGCCGCCGGCAAGACGCACACTCCGGAACTGTTCGTGGCGCCGCGCGCCGACAATTCCACCGAGGACTTCTTCATGTCCGCCCACTACGGCGAATACTGGGTTGGCCCGCGTGCTGGCCTCAAGGAGATGCAGGCGATGACCGGCATCGAAACCCACGACATCGCCCAGCTGGCCGACGCCCTGTCCAAGGACGTGGGTGCCGAAGCCGGCGCCGTACGCGTGCGCGTGGTCAGCGAAACCGACCCGCAAATCACTTCGATGGTTGAATCCATCCGCGAGGCCAACGGTTTCGCCGATCCGGACAAGAACTCCGCATCCGACGACAAGCTGCACGAGTTCGCCGCCGAGGCACGCATGGTCAAGGACGGCTACGAAATCAACGAAATGCGCAAGGCCGTGGACGCCACCAAGCATGGCTTCGACCGTCTGCTCTCCGCACTGCCGGCCGCGCTCGACAAGCCGCGCTCCGAGCGCATCCTCGAAGGCGCGTTCAACGCCGTGTCCCGTGAACTGGGCAACGCCGTCGGTTACGACTCCATCGTGGCTTCCGGCCCCCACGCCCCGATTCTGCACTGGATGCGC
>OAWA01001152.1_pt1 | contig 13486 bp, 15 predicted proteins | sample 1516971 | NCBI WGS metagenome assembly OAWA01 (sample SAMEA2580097, study PRJEB22360) | human gut metagenome | biome: human gut; feature: human-associated habitat; material: faeces | place: Denmark | collected 2008/2010
AGAAAGGACGCGGGTCTTCTTCTCGTAACCCGCAATGACAATTTCCACACTCGCCTCCATATCCGCCTGGGTAGCAAACCGTCTGTGTTCCCGGACTGCCTTGAGAGCCGCCTCATTGACGATATTAGCAAGCTCCGCGCCGGAAGCACCTGCCGTCATCTTGGCAATCTCTTCAAAGTCCACATTATCCGCTATCTTGATCTTCTTTGCATGGACTCTCAAAATATCCGCACGCCCCGCCATATCCGGAAGCTCCACCGGTATCCTCCGGTCAAACCGGCCCGGTCTCAAAAGCGCCGGGTCAAGAGAATCGGGACGGTTGGTCGCCGCAAGAATGACAACGCCCTTGGAGCCGTCAAAGCCGTCCATCTCTGTAAGAAGCTGATTCAGCGTCTGCTCCCGCTCGTCATTTCCATTGATCTGGCCGTCACGTTTCTTTCCAATCGTATCGATCTCGTCGATAAACACGATGCACGGCGCTTTTTCGTTGGCCTGCTTGAACAAATCCCGCACCTTAGCTGCGCCCATACCAACGAACATCTCCACAAACTCGGAACCGGAAATCGAGAAAAACGGCACGCTCGCCTCCCCGGCCACTGCCTTGGCAAGGAGTGTCTTGCCGGTACCCGGAGGACCTACAAGCAGGGCCCCCTTTGGCATGGACGCTCCGATCTCACGGTAACGCCCCGGATTGTGCAAAAAGTCTACAATCTCACTCAAAAGCTCCTTAGCTTCCTCCTCCCCGGCCACATCTGAAAAGTGGATACCTGAGTCGGACTGCACATAAATCTTGGCATTACTCTTTCCCATACCGAAAGCCATAGAATTGGCTCCACCCATCTTATTCGTCATTTTCTTCGCCAGCCAATTACCAATAAAAAGGAAAATAGCAATCGGAATCACATAAGAGAGCAGAAGGCTGATCCATACCGGCATCTGCTCCTCAATATTCTGCGAGAACTTCGCTCCGGCCTCATGCAGACGGTCCACAAGTCCCGGATCATTCATCACTCCAGTCTCGTACACATGCTTCTGATCCTTGTCCGTGAATACGATTTTCGTATCCTGTACCTCCACAAGACCGATTTCCCGCTTCTCTGTCATTGTCATAAATGTCCCATAATCCACTTCCTCCGTCCTCTGCTCCAGTATATTCGGAAAGAGAATCCCATTGAGCAAAAGAATGATCACTGCAACTACAAGCGCATAGATCAGAAACGGCTTCCTGGGGGATTTAACTTCTTTCATAGTGTATCTCCCTTCATTTGATTGTTTTAGTATAGCACTTGAACTGTGTAGAAACCATGGAAGAATTCTAAATCTTTTCTAAAAAAATTATGTAAATCCTTACCATCTTTATAACACGTTCTCATACGCATAGCGCAGGGATCCGTTGATAAGCCAGATCCATCCACAGTAGATGAAGCCATTCTTACAGAGCCAGCTTTGCATGATCTGATTGTCCGGATGCGTATCAATCCGAATGCTGAGCACTCCTCGCCTCCGCGCGGTCTCCCTGGCAAACTCCAGAAAGGCTCCTGCCGTTCCTCTTCTCTTGTACTCATAATGGGTGGCAATCCGGTGGATTACCATATACTTTGTATCTCCCGGCGTCAACCACTGTCCGTTCTCAATCCCGTCATAAGTCTTCTCCTTTTCAAAGGAAATAACCGCTGTGCCTAAAATGATACCCTTCTCCTCCGCCACATAGCTTTGTCCCTTTCTTATATCCTCCAGAATCACCTCCTCGTTAGGATAACCGTCCTGCCACTGGTCAACGCCCTGATCCCGAAACGACTGCTGTGCCATACGGATAATTGTCATCACCTGCCCCAAATCATCCTCTCCTGTCTCTCGAATGATCATCAAATCCCTCCCTTTTCTTACATTGTAACATTCTTTCCTCCTAAACAGTTAAAACTTGTTAGTATTTTTCGTTCAAGGCCAAAAAAACGCCGGATTCCGAAGAATCCGGCGCCATATGATGATAACTGATCTATTGGTAATCAAAGATATCAATCCATTTCATCAAGAACTCTTTTTCCATTACATGTTCCTTGGCAAGCTGTGCCGCGGCAACGATCGGAAGCCACTGCTGTACATACTGCTTTGCCGTATCACTCTTCTTGCAGAACAGATTCATGTATTTATCAGCTATCTTTTGATCTTTTAAAGCGAAAAGCAGGTATGTCATCGCAGCGTCCGCACTGGCGTTGCCCTGGGTAGCATGTGCCCAGTCTACGATGTGAAGGCTTCCGTCCTCGCCAACGATCACGTTGCTTGGATTGTAATCGCCGTGGCATACTTTATGATGCTTTGGCATACTGTCCAGTCTTGTCAGGAGTTCATATCTTGTTGTAGCGTCCACCACGTCTTTCAGGCTGTTGATTTGACGGGCCAGTTTATCTTTGAGCTTTCCTAAAAGCGGTGCGGTCTTGCTGTGGATCTCGAGCTGAAGGTCCACGAACTGCTCCATGTACTCATCTACCTTTTCCGGATGCTCTGCCATCAGTTCTTCCAGTGTTTTTCCTTCTTTATATTCAATCACAAGCGCCCATTTTCCGTCGATCTCATTGACACTCTTTACTTTTGGAATATTCAGTCCTGTCGCTTCCACTCTCGCCTGGTTCAGCGCTTCATTAAAGACGTCTTCCTTCGGATGAGTCGGCTCAAATACCTTTGCGATCCCCTCTTCGCAGCGGTATACTTTTTTGTACGGGCGTTCTACGATTACGTTATCCAGTTTCATAAGATTACCTCCTGTCTGTCAAAACTGTTTTTCATTTATGTCTATGATACCATAAACTCCTGCCGCATCTTGCATATGAAGTACGAGAATCATTTAGTTGCCGTAGTAGGATTTCAGGTAAAGCTCTTTGATTTCGCTCATCAATGGATATCTCGGGTTTGCCCCTGTACACTGGTCGTTGAATGCCTGCTCTACCATCTCATCCAGTGTTGCAAGGAAGTCTTCTTCCTTGATGCCCCATTCTTTAATCGTCTTCGGAATTCCGATCGCTTTCTTTAATTCTTCCAGTTTTTCACAGAATAATTCTACTGTCTGGGCGTCATCCTTTCCGCAGATTCCTGCAAATCTTGCCGCCTCAGCATATCTTTCCTGAGCGTGCGGATACTGGTACTGTGAGAAAGTTCCCATCTTCACCGGTACTTCCGCAGCATTGTAGCGGATCACGTTTGTCAGAAGAAGCGCATTTGCCACACCGTGTGGAATGTGGTGGAACGCACCAAGTTTGTGAGCCATGGAGTGGTTCAGTCCAAGGAATGCGTTTGCAAATGCCATACCTGCCATACAGGATGCGTTCGCCATTTTTTCTCTTGCAACCGGATCGTTTGCTCCCTTATCGTAAGCAGCCGGCAGATAATCAAAGACTGTCTTGATTGCCTTTAATGCAAGACCATCTGTATATTCTGTAGCCATGATGGATACATAAGCTTCAATCGCATGGGTCATCACGTCGATACCGGATGCGCTTGTCAGTCCTTTCGGCTGTGTCATCATGTTGTCCACGTCAACGATTGCCATGTTTGGAAGTAATTCGTAGTCAGCGAGAGGCCATTTTACACCTGTGTCCGCATCTGTGATGATGGCGAACGGTGTTACCTCAGAACCTGTACCTGAAGAGGTCGGGATCGCTACAAAGTAAGCTTTCTCGCCCATCTTAGGGAATTTGTATACTCTCTTACGGATATCCATGAAGTCCATTGCCATGTCTTCAAAGTTTGCTTCCGGATGTTCGTACATTACCCACATGATCTTTGCCGCGTCCATTGCGGAACCACCGCCGAGTGCGATGATCGTATCCGGCTCAAACGCTCTCATCTGGTCTGTACCTTTCATAGCGCACTGTAATGTCGGGTCCGGTGCTACTTCGTAGAAGCATGTGTGCTGGATTCCCATTTCGTCAAGCTTTGCTTCGATCGGTTTTACATATCCGTTTTTGTATAAGAAGCTGTCTGTAACGATAAATGCTTTTTTCTTGTGCATCTCTGTGCCAAGCTCATCCAGCGCTACCGGCATACATCCTTTCTTAAAGTAAACTTTCTCAGGTGTTCTGAACCAAAGCATATTCTCTCTCCTCTCGGCAACAGTCTTGATGTTGATCAGATGTTTTACCCCAACATTTTCAGATACAGAGTTTCCACCCCAGGAACCGCATCCAAGTGTCAGAGACGGAGCAAGTTTGAAGTTGTACAGATCACCGATACCCCCCTGGGATGACGGTGTGTTTACGAGTATACGGCATGTCTTCATCGCTGCCGCGTGTTTTGCCATCTTTTCTTTCTCTGCTGTGTCAACATAGAGAGAAGAAGTATGTCCGTATCCGCCGTCAGCAACAAGCTGTTCTGCCTTTGCAAGTGCCTCGTCGAATGTCATTGCCTTGTACATTGCAAGTACCGGAGAAAGTTTCTCGTGAGCGAACTCCTCGGAGATATCAACGGATTCTACCTCACCGATCAGAATCTTTGTAGTCTCCGGAACATCGACGCCTGCAAGTTTTGCGATCGTGTATGCGCTCTGTCCTACGATCTTTGCGTTCAGTGCGCCATTGATGATGATTGTCTTTCTGACTTTCTCGATTTCGTCTTTCTTTAAGAAGTAGCATCCACGGTAAGCGAACTCTTTCTTCACTTCCTCGTATACGCTGTCCAGAACGGTGACAGACTGCTCAGAAGCACAGATCATACCGTTATCAAATGTTTTTGAATGTATAATGGAGTTCACAGCAAGCTTAATGTCCGCTGTCTCATCGATGATTGCTGGTGTATTACCAGCACCTACGCCGAGCGCCGGTTTTCCTGATGAGTAAGCAGCTTTCACCATTCCAGGACCACCCGTTGCAAGGATGATATCTGCGTCTCTCATTACTTCGTTTGTCAGTTCCAGAGACGGAACGTCGATCCATCCGATGATACCTTCCGGGGCACCTGCTTTTACTGCCGCGTCAAGCACAACTTTTGCAGCCGCAATTGTACAAGCCTTTGCACGTGGATGTGGGCTGATGATGATCGCATTTCTTGTCTTTAATGCGATCAGTGTCTTAAAGATTGCTGTGGAAGTCGGGTTTGTCGTCGGAATGACCGCCGCGATCAGACCGATCGGCTCCGCCACTTTCTTGATTCCGTATGCCGGATCTTCTTCGATCACACCACAAGTCTTTGTGTTTTTGTATGCGTTGTAAATATATTCTGCAGCATAGTGATTCTTGATAATCTTGTCTTCCACAACGCCCATGCCAGTCTCTTCTACTGCCATCTTCGCAAGCGGAATACGCTGTTTGTTTGCAGCCATAGCTGCCTCAAAAAAGATCTTATCAACCTGATCCTGAGTAAAGTCAGCAAATACTTTCTGCGCTTCTTTCATCGCATTGATCTTTGCTACTAATGCGTCCACACTGTCAATGATTGCCGGTGCTTCTTTTTTCTTTGTCGCCATGCTTGTTCTCCTCCTAAACTCAAAACGTTGTTCGTTTCACTGTGCTTAGTATAGTATATCGTTAATTGTTTGTCAATCAATTCTTGATAATTTTTTAACAAGATATTCCCTTTCTCTTTTTTGCATAAAGCAACTTCCATTTTTCACAAATTCCACGGCATTTTGCATGAAAAAAGACGGTCCCCCAGAATTGGGGAAACCGTCTACATTTTTGAATCTTATTCAGATAACATATTATACTAACTCGATGAATACTTCCATCGCAGCGTCACCTTTACGCTGTCCGATCTTTACGATTCTTGTGTAACCACCGTTACGTCCTTCGTATTTCGGAGCGATCTCTGTAAATAATTTATTTACAAGATCTACTTCTTTTGCCGCTTTCTTCTTTCCGTCTGTTACTTCTTTTACCGGAACAAGAACCTTCAGCATCTGGCGGCGTGCATGTAATCTGGAAGGAAGATCCTTTTTGATCTTCTTCTCAACTTCGTCGTATACAGTTACTTTCTTTCCGTCTACTACTTCTTTTACACGCTTTCCGTCAGCGTCTTTACGGGCAACTTTTGCTTTGACAGTTACTTCTTCGTAGTTATCTTTTTCTTTTACAGCCATAGCGATCAGACCTTCAGCAATCTTTCGGATCTCTTTTGCCTTTGCTTCTGTTGTTCTGATCTTTCCATGATTTAAAAGAGCTGTTACCTGGTTTCTTAACAGAGCTTTTCTTAAATCACTTCTTCTTCCAAGCTTTCTATACTTTGCCATTGCTATTTTCCTCCATGTTTTACATCTGATTATGCAACTTCGGGCTTACTAGTCAAATGCCCTGCCGCGCACTTCGGGCTTACCGGCAGAAAATTTGGTATACGTTTCTATTCCTCACCCTGGCTTAGTTCCAAGCCGAGTTCTTTTAATTTTGCCAACACTTCTTCTAAAGACTTCCGTCCCAGATTACGTACTTTCATCATATCCTCAGGAGTTCTGTTTGTCAGCTCTTCCACGGTATTGATTCCGGCTCTCTTTAAACAGTTGTAAGAACGAACCGAAAGTTCCAGTTCATCAATACTCATCTCAAGTACCTTTTCCTTTTCATCGTCCTCTTTCTCAATCATCACTTCAGCAGCCTGAGCCACCTCAGAGAGGTCAATGAAGAGTTTCAGATGTTCGTTCAATACTTTTGCCGCAAGGCTCACGGCCTCGTCCGGAAGCAGGGTACCGTTGGTATATACATCCAGTGTCAGCTTATCGTAGTCTGTAATCTGTCCGACACGGGTATTCTGTACCGTCAGATTGACACGCTCTACAGGAGTATAGATAGAATCAATCGGGATCACACCGATCGGGAGGTCTTCCTTCTTGTTCTTGTCAGAGCTTACATAGCCTCTGCCCTTTGTAATCGTCAGCTCCATGTAAAGCTTGCTGTCTGCTCCACCGTTGAGTGTAGCAATCACAACGTCCGGATTCATAATCTCAATATCAGAATCCACCTGGATATCAGCGCCTGTTACAACGCCTTCTCCTTCAAATTCAATATAAGCTGTTTTGGGTTCGTCTGTTTCTGAAGTGTTTTTAATCGCCAATGTCTTCAGATTCATAATGATCTCGGTAACGTCTTCCTTCACTCCCGGAATGGAACTGAATTCATGCAGAACCCCGTCAATTTTTACCTGGCTAATTGCCGCTCCAGGCAGAGAGGACAGCATAATTCTTCTGAGGCTGTTACCAAGCGTTGTTCCGTAGCCCCTTTCCAGTGGCTCCACAACAAATCTGCCATATTTCTTATCTTCTGACATTTCTGTGATTTCGATATTTGGTTTATTAAAATCAAACACTATAAGTTCCCTCCTGCTATCAGCACGTTTTACGGGTTATTATTTAGAATATAATTCGACGATCAGCATTTCATCAACCGGTACATCGATCTCATCGCGTGTCGGAAGCTCTTTTACTGTTCCTTTTAAGCTTTCAGCGTCTGCCTCTAACCAGGCCGGTACAAGACGCCCGCCTGTTACCTCGAGGATATCTTTATATCTCTGGGAACCTTTACATTTTTCTTTGATTTCGATCACGTCACCAGCCTTTACAAGGTAGGACGGAATATTCACCTGCTTACCGTTTACAAGTACATGCTTGTGGTCTACGATCTGTCTTGCTTCACGTCTCGTTCTTGCGAAACCAAGACGGAAAATGATATTATCAAGTCTTGTCTCGAGAAGAACCATCAGGTTTGTACCTGTCATACCGTTCATCTGTTTCGCTTTCTTATAGTAGTTACGGAACGGTTTCTCTAATACGCCGTAGATGAATTTCGCTTTCTGTTTCTCACGTAACTGGAGACCATACTCGCTCATCTTTCTGTTTGCTCTCTTTAACTGTCTTTTGGACTTTTTATCAATTCCTAAATAAATCGGATCCATTCCGAGGGAACGGCATCTTTTCAGTACCGGAACTCTATTTACTGCCATGCTCTTATCCTCCTAATCAAAATTAGACTCTTCTGCGTTTTGGTGGGCGGCAACCATTGTGTGGTACCGGAGTTACATCTTTGATGCTTGTTACATCAATACCGCATGCCTGAAGCGCACGGATCGCTGCTTCTCTACCTGAACCTGGTCCCTTTACCATAACGTCTACTGATTTCAGACCATGTACTAATGCTGCTTTAGCTGCTGTCTCAGCCGCCATCTGCGCTGCATATGGAGTAGATTTCCTTGAACCTCTAAATCCCAGACCGCCGGCACTTGCCCATGATAAAGCATTTCCCTGTGCATCTGTCAGTGTAACGATTGTGTTATTGAAAGATGACTGGATATGTGCCTGTCCATGTTCAACGTTTTTCTTGACACGTTTTTTTGTTACTTTCTTTGCAACTTTCTTTGCCATTTAAACTAACCTACTTTCTTGAATATTGTCTATTACTATTTCTTCTTATTTGCTACTGTTCTCTTCGGACCTTTTCTTGTTCTCGCATTGGTTTTCGTCTTCTGTCCACGAACCGGAAGTCCTTTTCTATGACGGATTCCTCTGTAGCATCCGATCTCCTGTAATCTCTTGATATTCAGTGCGATCTCTCTTCTCAGGTCACCTTCTACAACCTGAGTTTCATCGATAACAGAGCTGATCTTTTTAACTTCTTCATCAGTTAAGTCTCTGCATCTCGTGTCAGGATTTACACCTGCTTCTGTTAAAATACGGTTTGCGCTTACTCTACCGATTCCGTAGATATAAGTCAGACCAATCTCTACACGTTTGTCTCTTGGTAAGTCAACACCTGCAATACGAGCCATACTTGTTTCCTCCATTTTACATGTTTTGTTTCATATTGTCTTTAACTGGGGCGTACCGTATTTGACGGAATACTGATGCGCCCAGGCATATCCGGTATGTTAAATATGCCCTTTCCGGCAACCTTTCGGTTAATGACCGCCGGTATTAGAAGCAATATACAATGGCCCTTTCCGCGGTGCCTTGTATATTTAAAATAGCGCTACACACTGCCTGGTGTGTCACACTATCAGCCGCCTAATTCATGTTCCAAATCACCTTGTTGCCAGCAATTAGCCCTGACGCTGTTTGTGCTTCGGATTTTCGCAGATAATTCTGATACTGCCTTTTCTCTTAATAACTTTGCATTTTTCGCAAATCGGTTTTACTGATGATCTAACCTTCATGTCAAATCCTCCTTTCATACCTTGTAAACCTACTGTTGCTGCCGTCTGCACGCACTTCACCCACGAACGGCATCTAATATTATAGTGTTTCTCTCTTCAAAAGTCAATACTTTTTTTACTTATCTCTCCAGATAATTCTTCCCTTGGATAAATCGTAAGGGGAAAGTTCCAGTGTCACCTTGTCACCCGGTAAAATCTTAATGAAGTTCATACGAAGTTTCCCACTGATATGCGCCAGTACCTGGTGCCCGTTCTCTAGTTCCACTTGAAACATCGCATTTGGAAGTTTCTCGACAACAGTTCCCTCAATTTCGATTACGTCAGCCTTTGACATGCTGTTCCTCCTTTTTCAATCCCTTTTACATGTGTTCTTTCTGATATGTTTTTATGAATAAACGGATCGAATCATCCGTCAATTCCTCCGTTTCCAACTTCTCGTGAATAAGCTGGATATGCATGACTTTCTTCGATTTCGGCTTCTCCATGGTACGGAGTGCTCCGTCCGCAAGCAAAAGCATCGGATATCTTTCTTCTATTATAATATACAGTTTTCCTTTATCATGCCCTGCAAGTGATCTTACAAGCGTTCCCGGTTCAAACTTCAACATCTAAGTCTCCTATTTGATGATTTCTTCTGATAGTGTCAGAATCTTCGGTTCTCCTGTGGTGATCAGAATGGTATTTTCATAATGTGCGGAAGGCTTTCCGTCTTTTGTCACCACCGTCCACCCGTCCGGCATCCATCTGACTTTTTCGGTTCCGAGATTTATCATTGGCTCCACCGCCAGCGTCATTCCTGCCCGCAGCTTCGGACCTCTGCGCGGCATCTCAAAATTCGGGATCTGTGGATCTTCATGGAGTTTCGTCCCAATCCCGTGTCCACAAAGCTCTCTCACTACACCGTAACCGAAACGTCTCGCATAGCTGCCGATTGCACGGGAGATATCATAAAGATGATATCCTTCTTTTGCATATCTCATACCTTCAAAGAAGCTTTGTTTCGTGACCTCTACAAGCTTTCGGACCTCCTCATCCGCATCCCCAAGGATATAAGTTCTGGCAGCGTCCGAATGATATCCTCGGTATATCACCCCCGCATCCAGAGAGATGACATCCCCTTCTTTGATAATTCTATGTCTGTCCGGAATTCCATGTACAACTTCCTCATTGACAGACACACAGATCGAGGCCGGATATCCATTATAACCGAGGAAGGAGGGGGTACATCCGAAGCTTCGGATGATCTCCTCCCCCAGGCAATCAATATCAGCAGTTGACATTCCCTCCTGCAGTTTACGGCCAAGTTCTCTATGAACCCGGTCAAGTATTCTGCCTGCTTCAGTCATCAACTCAATTTCTCGGGCTGATTTGATTTTTATAGACATCTTTATTCTCCCAGAATCTTTATAATAGATGCAAATACATCGTCGATGTCAACGGTACCGTCCACTTCACGCAGAATTCCCGCATGATGATAATAATCGATCAGTGGCTGGGTCTGCTCATGATACACATCGAGACGTTTCTGAACCGTCTCCGGCTTATCATCATCTCTCAAAATCAATTCTTTTCTACAGACGTCGCAGATATCCTCCTGCTTAGGCGCTGCATATGCAATGTGATATGTAGCCCCACATCCTACACATGCTCTTCTTCCTCCCATGCGCTTTACGATATTCTCATCCGGTACATCCACATTAATCGCATAGTCCATCTTCTCCCCGAGTGCTGCCAGCGCCTTGTCAAGCGCCTCTGCCTGCGGAATTGTTCTCGGGAAACCATCCAGTACATAACCATTTTTGCAGTCATCCTGCTTTACACGATCTACCACCAGATCCACAACAAGCTCATCCGGTACAAGGAGTCCCTGATCCATATATTCTTTTGCCTTTTTACCAAGCTCTGTACCCTCTTTAATATTCGCACGGAAAATATCTCCCGTGGAAATATGCGGAATCTGATATTTTGAGGCGATCTTTTTCGCCTGCGTTCCTTTGCCGGCTCCCGGTGCACCTAACATAATTACTTTCATACCGCGTACCTCCTTATTATCTCATTATAGAACTTTAACTCGCGAAAAAAACTTTCCGCGAGCTAAAATCATCAGGTATTTAAAAATCCTTTATAATTACGAACAAGCATCATGGATTCGACCTTCTTGATTGTCTCCAGAACGACACCTACAATAATAATCATGGATGTGCCTCCGAATGAAACATTTGCGCCGAATACACCGTTGAAGAAAAACGGAATAATCTGAACGATCACAAGACCGCACGCTCCAATGAAAATAATGTAATTCAGGATCTTTGTCAAATATTCAACCGTAGGTTTTCCCGGTCTGATACCAAGGATGAAACCTCCGCTCTTTTTCATATGTTCGCGATTTCCATTGGGTTAAATGTAATACTCGTATAGAAATACGCAAAAAATACTGTAAGAAGGATATATACGATCAATCCCCACGAATACTGAATATTAGCCGGATTACACCAATTATTGGAATTCAGACCTTTCAGTATCTCACTTCCGATTCCGCTTCCATCTCCTTTTCCAAGAAAAGAAGCAATGACAATCGGAAACTGCATCAGGGATGATGCAAAGATGACTGGAATGACACCCGCCGTATTCACCTTCAATGGAATATTGGTGGACTGTCCGCCCATCGTCTTTCTACCCACCACTTTCTGAGAATACTGTACCGGAATCTTCCGTACCGCATCCTGCAGAATAATGACGAATACAATGACAACAAGCAGAACCGCAATAATGATAATCGCGGCAAGTGCGGCATTCGCAATGCTTTTTCCCTTGATGAACTGGCTGTACAGTCTCATAAAATCTGATGGTATTCTTGAAAGAATATTAATCAGAAGTACAATGGAAATACCATTGCCGACACCTTTTTCAGTGATGCGCTCACCAATCCACATCAATAATGTAGAACCTGCCGTCAAAGTTACAATGACAACTGCGGCATTTACAAAATTAAATTCCACGAGAAGCCCCTGACGTCCGAACCCGATAGACATAGCAGCGGATTCAATCAACGCAAGGCCTACTGTAAGATAACGGGTAATCGCCGTCATCTTCTTTCTTCCTTCCTCGCCTTCTTTCTGAAGCTCTTCCAGTTTTGGAATCGCAATCGTCAGAAGCTGAACAATAATTGAAGATGTGATATATGGCGTAATGCTCAGTGCAAAAACGGACATCTGTGTAAAGGAGCCTCCGGTGAACGCGTCGAAAAAGTTAAATGCGTCTCCGGTCTGGCTCGCGAAGAAATTCTGAATGTATGACGGATCGACTCCCGGTGTCGGGAGTTCGGATCCGAGCCTTACAACGATCAGCATTAAGAAAGTGAAAAACAATCTTTGTCTGATCTCTTCAACCTGAAATGCCCTGCGGACTGTCTGAAGCAATTAGATCACCTCTGCTTTTCCACCAAGAGCTTCAATCTTAGCTTTCGCGCCTTCACTGAAAGCGTTTGCCTGAACTGTAAGCTTTTTGGTTAACTCTCCATTTCCAAGAATCTTAACGCCATCTCTCGGGTTTTTCACGATTCCTTTTTCGATTAATGTTGCTACGGAAACAACTGTGTCATTCTCAAATGCTTCCAGAGCGCTTACATTGATACCAACGATTTCCTTCGTGTTTCTGTTTGTGAAACCTCTCTTCGGAATACGTCTGTATAATGGCATCTGTCCACCTTCAAATCCCGGTCTTGTTGCTCCGGAACGTGCTTTCTGACCTTTGTGCCCTTTTCCGGCTGTCTTACCATTTCCAGAACCGTGTCCACGGCCTCTTCTGAAATTATCGCTGTGTTTTGAACCATCCGCTGGTCTTAAATTTGATAAGTCCATTATGACACCTCCTTATCTGAATATTAAGCTTCTTCTTCCACTTTTACTAAATGTCTTACCTGCTGTACCATACCTCTTGTTGCAGCATTGTCCGGAAGTACCACTGTCTTGTGCATCTTCTTTAATCCTAATGCTTCAACTGTCTTTTTATGCTTCGGAATGGCACCGATTGTTGATTTCACTAATGTGATTTTCAAATTTGCCATGTTAAACGTCCTCCTTAGCCTACGATCTCTTCAATAGATTTGCCGCGAAGTCTTGCAACGTCCTCTGGAGTCTTTACATTTTTCAGACCATTCAGTGTAGCAAGAACTACGTTCTGCTTATTGTTTGATCCTAAAGACTTTGTACGGATGTTCTTGATTCCTGCCATCTCGATGACAGCACGAGCCGGACCACCCGCGATAACTCCAGTACCTTCCGGAGCGTTCTTCAGAAGAACAGTAGCGCTTCCGAATTTACCATACATATCATGGGTAATACTTTCTTCCTCATTCAGGGCA
>OAWA01001160.1_pt1 | contig 13435 bp, 10 predicted proteins | sample 1516971 | NCBI WGS metagenome assembly OAWA01 (sample SAMEA2580097, study PRJEB22360) | human gut metagenome | biome: human gut; feature: human-associated habitat; material: faeces | place: Denmark | collected 2008/2010
GCATTTCTGTTTTTTAAACCCAAAAAAAAAGGCCCGCCCGCCCCGCCGGTCGGCAGTGGACCCGGCTGTCCGTATGGCCTTAGGGTGTACCCGAGTTTTCAGATGCACCCAGCCCCCTCGGGGCGGTCCTAGTTAAATTGCTTTGAAAAGACTTCGACACGCTTCGTCTCTCAAAATCGTGTGTGATTTTATCATGCAAAAAGCGATTTGTCAATGATTTGACAGGAAAAAGCTCAAAAAATCTTTCGGGAGCCATACTTATCGTCATCCGGCAGGAAGTGCCGGCGCGGCATAACATAAAAAGAGCGGCCCCGGTACGCAGTCTGGACGTACCGGGGCCGTTTTGGCTTGCTTTTAGCGCTTGATGTCGTAGTTCATGTTCATCAGGTTGCGGATGGAGCTGACATCGTCGGTGATGTTGGCATCGCCGTGGATGGTGTGCTTGATGGCGCTGCTTGCCACCGCAAAGTTTATCATGTCCATGGCCTTGTAGCTGTGGAGCATGGCGTAGATGAGGCCGCTGGCGAAGGCGTCGCCGCCGCCCACGCGGTCGAGGATGTTGAAGGTGAACAGCTTGCTCTCGAAGGTGTGGCCGTCGTACCACATAAAGGCTTTCAGGCTGTTCTCGCTGCCGCTGTGGGCATAGCGGACGTGGCGGGCGATGCACTTCAGGCTGGGGTAGCGCTCGATGAAGTGCTGGAAAATTTCGTCCTGCTGCTCATAGCTGGGCTGCAGAGGCACGCCGTCCTTCCAGTCGCCCTTGGAGTGGTCGTTCTCGTCCTTCCACAGGTGGTAGGGCTCGATGCCCAGCAGCACGTCCACATAGGGCAGGCACTCGGTGCAGAAGTCGCGGGCCTCGTCCCAGGTCCAGAGGGTGGAACGGAAGTTGCCGTCGAAGCTGACGGTCAGGCCCTTCTTCTTGGCCTCCTTGAGCATATCAATGATGAGGCCGCGGCAGTTGGGGGCCAGAGCCGGGGTAATGCCGCTCAAGTGCAGCCAGTCGAAGCCCTCCAGCAGCTCGTCCAGATCGACCTGAGAGAAATCGTACTCGGTGATGGCGCTGTGCTTGCGGTCATAGATGACCTTGGAGGGCCGGATGCCGTAGCCGGTCTCGAGGTAGTATGTACCCAGACGGTTGGAGGGCGTCTCATCCGGCTCGGTGAGGATCATGGGGGTGCAGTGGACGTCGTTGGAGCGCAGCCAGCGCACGGCGCTTTTGCCGAGGCTGTTGTTCGGCACGACGCTGAAGAAGGTGCTGTCCACGCCGAGGTTTGCCAGCGCGAGGGCGATGTTGGCCTCGCTGCCGCCGTAGCTGGCCTCAAAGTTGGTGGCCATGCGGAGCTTTTCGTAGTTCGGCGGGGTCAGGCGCAGCATGATCTCGCCGCAGGTGATGAATTTCGGTCCGGTCGTCTCGTAGCCCAGAATGGGGTTGAAATGTTCCATAACGGTCCTCCTGTTGCTCTTCTCGGGCATTTGAGCCGCCGCCTCTCATATACCCTTCTTGAGACGGGGCGTTTGGTGCTCAGCAGGGCAGCCAGACCCCGCATGACGCACATCGTTGTATCCATTATAGTGCTTTCGGAGAGGATTTGCAAGGAAAAGAAAAACACTGTGAGAGAAAATTTGGCAGGATTTTTGTAGATTGTGACGGAAAGCGTATCGGCAGGCCGTCCGGTAGTTTCCCCGCAAATGGGACCCGAAACCCACGGTTTCGCCCCAACGCTTCGCGCCGGGGCCCCACTTCTCTGGACATTTGCTTGGGAAACTCCCCTCCACCTGCCTCTGATAGGTTTACCGGCTGGTCAAATGCCCGTCAAATCAAAGCTGGGCGTATACTCCTCCCGGGCGCTGCTCTTCTGCTGCATATAGCCGGCGGTCAGCCCCAGATCCATGGCATAATTGACCACCCGGCGGTACTCGTAGGTGGTGATGCGCCGCCCGATGCCGTGCTCTGCGGCCTTGTAAAAGGGGGTGTACTGGCTCATGACACTGGGGATGAAGCAGCCGGGGTCGGCCTCGTTCCATGCGGCCATCCGGTCGAGGACGGCAAAACTGTCGTCGATGTGGCCGGGCAGGGCCAGATGCCGCAGGATGACGCCTTTCTGTAAGATGCCCTCGCTGTCGAACACCGGATGGCCCGCCTGCGCCATCATGGCCTCGATGGCGGGCCTGGCCTGGGCGAAGTAGTCCGGCGCAGAGGAAAGCTCGGCGGAGAGGGAAGAGGAGACGTACTTCAAATCGGCCAGCCAGATGTCGATAGAGCCGCGCCACGCCTCCACGCTCTCCACCGTCTCGTAGCCGCCGGTGTTGCAGACGATGGGCAGACGCAGCCCCTCGGCCCGGGCGATGTCCAGCGCCGCGATGATCCAGGGCCGCCACTGGCCGGGGGTGACGAGGTTGATGTTGTGGGCGCCCTGCTCCTGTAAGTCGAGGAAAATTTCGGCCAGATGCTCTATCGTGATCTCTTTGCCCAGTCCCTCGGCGCTGATGGGGTAATTCTGGCAGAAACAACACTTGAGGGTGCAGCCCGAGAAAAACACGGTGCCGCTGCCCCGGGTGCCGCTGATGCAGGGCTCTTCCCAGAAGTGCAGGGCCGCGCGGGCGGCTTTCAGGGTGCCGCCCGCCCCGCAGAAGCCTGTCTGCCCGGCGGCACGGTCTGCGCCGCAGCGGCGGGGGCAGAGGGTACAGGAGACAGGCGGCATTGTGGAAATGTTTTTAGACATATTGTCCAACTCCTATGAGAAAGAATCATATTAAATTATCCGAGGCTATTATATCATTTTTGCCCCCGGAAGTGGTATACTAAGATTGAATATTGCATGTCATGCAAGAATACTACATGATCTGGAGGACACCATGCGTACAGAGACCGAAGAGATCCGGGACAACCTGAAATATCTGAGCCTTCTGGCCCGGGACTATCCCTCGCAGGCAGCGGCCGCCAGCGAGATCATCAGCACACAGGCACTGCTCAAGCTGCCCAAAGGCACCGAGCACTTCATGAGCGACCTGCACGGTGAGAACGAGGCGTTCGTACATATCCTGAACTCCGCTTCCGGCGTCATCCGCGAAAAGGTGGACATTGTGCTGGGGGATGCCGTGCCGGAGGGGACGCGGGCCGAGCTGGCGACTCTGATCTATTATCCGAACGAAAAGCTGCCCCAGCTCAAGGAGCGCTGCGCCGACGAGGAAGCGCTGGAACAGTGGTACAGTGAGACGCTGCTGCGGCTCATCGACATCTGCCGCCTCGTCTCTTCCAAGCACACCCGGGAGCATGTCCGGGCCTGCCTGCCGTCCAGCTGCGGGTACATTCTGGATGAGCTGCTCCACGCCCACTTCGAGGACCACGACAAAGATCTCTACTACGGCCAGATCGTCGGCAGCATCATCGAGAATGGCCGCGCCGATAAGTTCATCGTCCGTCTCTGCGAGCTCATCAAGCGGCTGGCCGTGGACAAGCTCCACATCGTGGGCGACCTGTTCGACCGCGGCCCCCGCCCCGACGTCATCCTTGACCTGCTGATGCGCCACCACGATGTGGACATCCAGTGGGGCAACCACGACGTGGTCTGGATGGGCGCGGCGGCCGGCAGTCCCATCTGCATCTGCACGGTGCTGAAGACCACCCTCGCTTACCACAACCACGGCATGGTGGAGGACTGCTACGGCATCAACCTCCGCCACCTGCAGCGGATGGCCGAGCAGTTCTACGGCGACGACGACTTGACCATCTGGATGCCTCACACCGACACCGCCCGCGGTCCCTACACCCCCGGTATGCTCCATCGCTGCGCCGTCATGCATAAGGCCATCACCATCCTGATGCTCAAGCTCGAGTGTCAGGTCATCGACCGCAACCCGGATTTCGAGATGCAGGACCGCGACTTCCTGCGCCGCATCAACTGGGAGAAGAGGACCGTCATGGTGAGCGGCAGGGAGTACCCCATGCGGGATATGTCTTTCCCGACGGTAGACCCCGCCGACCCCACCGCGCTGAACAGCGACGAGAAGGTGGTGCTGCAAAAGCTGGTGCAGTCCTTCCGCCAGAGCGAGAAATTACAGCAGCACGTCGAGTTCCTGTACGCCAAGGGCAGTGTCTACCACATCGAGAACGGCAACCTGCTCTACCACGGCGCTGTGCCGATGACCAGGAAAGGCAGCTTCGCTGTGGAGCGGTTCGAGGGCCACGCCTACTCGGGCCGCGCCCTCATGGACTACTGTGACGAGCGCGCCCGCCGGGGCTACTTCGCCCCCGAGGGCAGCGCCGCCCGCCAGAGCGGACAGGATTTCCTGTGGTATCTGTGGTGCGGCAAGCTGTCGCCCCTGTATGGCCGCAGCGCCATGACCACCTTCGAGCGGCTGTATGTCGAAGACGCTTCCACCCACACCGAGGTGAAGGACCCCTATTATACATGGTATAATGAGGAAGCCGTCTGCCGCCGCATCCTCGCAGAGTTCGGCCTGCCCGGCACCAGCCACATCGTCAACGGCCATGTCCCCGTGCAGGAGAAGAAGGGCGAGAGCCCCATCAAGGGCGGCGGACGCCTCGTGGTCATCGACGGCGGTTTCTGCCGCGCCTACCACGAAAAGACCGGCATCGCGGGCTACACGCTGGTCTATTCCAGCCGCACCATGTCCCTGCGCACCCACCAGCCCTTCGAGAGCGCCGAAAAGGCCGTGAACGAGAATCTGGACATCCTCTCTCAGAAGAACATCCTCGAGACGGAGAACCACCGCATCCTTGTGGAGGAGACGGACGAGGGCGAGATCCTGCGGGAGAAGGTCCACGACCTCAAACAGCTGGTCCGGGCCTATCAGCTGGGCTGGATCAAGGAGACCCGCTGCGACGACAGTGTGTGGTAAGGAGCGGCAAATGTAAAATTTTCCTAAAAATAAGAGACAAAACCCGAGGATAATAGAGAAGAAACTGGGCAAAACAGAAAATAATCGACGAGCGTGCATTGGGGCTTTGCTTTTTGCTGGAAGTTGTGTATAATAAAGTAGCTGTAATTGTGTCAACTGGTTGTGAGCTTTGTACAGCGAGAAGGAATAACGTACCTTGAACTGACCTTTTGGGCCTGCGGGGAGCGGGACTGTGACAAGGAGATCATAAAATTGGAAAAGTTTGTTATTACGGGCGGTAAGCCCCTGCACGGCGAAGTCATCATCTCCGGCGCGAAAAATGCGGCTGTGGGCATCCTGCCCGCTACCATTCTGGCAGCGGACGTCTGCGTCATCGAGAACCTGCCGGACATCAGCGATGTGGCGGTGAGCCTCAAGATCCTCAGCGTGCTGGGCGCTAAGGTCCGGATGCTGAACAAGAACACCTACGAGATCGACACCACCCATCTGACCGGCACCAACGTCCCCGACGACCTGTCCCGCCAGATGCGCGCCAGCTACTATTTCCTCGGCGCCCTGCTGTCCCGTTTCGGCAAGGCACAGGTGGCCATGCCCGGCGGCTGCAACCTCGGCCCCCGCCCCATCGACCAGCACCTGAAGGTGTTCAGCGCTCTGGGCGCAGAGGACAGTGTGGACTACGGCATGATCACCGTCCACGCCGACGAGCTGAACGGCGCTCATATCTTCTTTGATAAGGTGAGCGTGGGCGCTACCATGAACGGGATGCTCTCCGCTGTCATGGCCAAGGGTCAGACCATTCTGGAAAACTGTGCCAAGGAGCCCCATGTGGTCGATCTGGCCAACTTCCTGAATATGTGCGGCGCTGATGTGCGCGGCGCAGGCACCGACGTCATCAAGGTGCGCGGCGTCGAGCAGATGCACGGCTGCACCTACAGCATCATTCCCGACCAGATCGAGGCCGGCAGCTACATGGTGGCTGCAGCGGCCACCGGCGGCGATGTGCTGGTGAAGAACGTCACCCCCAAGCACCTCGAGCCCATCACCGCAAAGCTCCGCCGTGCGGGCATTGAGGTGGAGGAGTTTGACGACGCTGTGCGGGTTCGCCGCACCGGCGACATCCTGCCCCTCAAGATCAACACCATGCCCCACCCGGGCTTCCCCACCGATATGCAGCCCCTGATGGGTGTTCTGCTCAGCGTGGCAAAGGGTACTTCCACCGTCACCGAGAGTGTGTGGGACAACCGCTTCCGCTATGTGGACGAGCTGCGCAAGATGGGCGCGAATGTCCAGGTGGACGGTCAGGTGGCCGTGTTCGAGGGCGTGGAGAAGCTTTCTCCCGCTCCGCTCCGCGCTTCCGATCTGCGCGCCGGTGCAGCGATGGTCGTTGCAGCCCTGATGGCCGACGGCACCAGCGAGATCGAGGAGATCGGCCATATCGAGCGCGGCTACGAGAACATCGTGGAGAAGCTGCGCGGCCTCGGTGCTGACATCAGGAAGGTGGAGCGGATGCCCGCTGCACTGGAACAGGCTCTGTAATTAGAAAAACCTCTCCGTCACGCCTGCGGTGTGCCGCCTCCCCTGTCGAGGGGAGGCATTGGCAGTCCGTCAGGTCCCTGCGTTTTTATGACTGCGCAGCAGACGGAGGGGTTTTATTTGTTGAGGTTTATCATGTCTGAATTCATCTCTCTTTATTCCGGTTCCTCCGGCAACAGCAGCGTTGTGCGCTGTGGGGAGCGGTATCTCATCGTGGATATGGGCAAAGGCGTCCGCACCACCGGCGCAGCCCTCAAGGAGCTGGAGCTGAACATCTCCGACTGCGACGGCATCCTTGTCACCCATGAGCACAGCGACCATGTGAAGGGCCTTTCCACCTTCCTGAAAAAATATCCGCTGCCGGTGTACGGTGCAGAGGAAACGCTGGAATTTCTGGACGCAAACGGGGTCGTCCCGGCCACTTGCGACCTGACGGCCCTGACGCCGGGCAGGGAAGAGGACATCGGTGTCTTCGGGGTCAAAGCTTTCCCCACCAGCCACGACGTCCCCTGTGTGGGCTACCGCATCCACACCCCCGACGAGAAGACCATGACCATCGCCACCGACCTCGGTGTGCTGACTCCTGCCGTACATGAAGCCCTTTCCGGCTGCGACCTTGTGGCCCTCGAGAGCAACTACGACCTGCACATGCTCCGCAGCGGGCCGTACCCCTACTATCTGCGCGCCCGCATCGAGTCGGTCCGGGGCCACCTCTCCAACGATGAGTGCGCGGCAAAGCTGCTGGAACTCATCCAGGAGGGCTGCAAGAAGTTTGCCCTCTGTCACCTCTCGCAGGAGAACAACACCCCTATGCTGGCGCTGCAGACCGTCTTTTCCACCCTCGGTGCGGCGGGCGTCGTACCGGACAAGGATTGTATCGTCCAGACCCAGCGGCGGAACGAAGTGAGCCCCGCGCTGGCGTTCTGACACTATAAAACCAGAGCAGGAAAAGGAGAAAAGAGCCTATGTCGTACATCATGGCGCTGGACGCCGGAACCACCTCGAACCGCTGCATCCTGTTCAATAAAGCGGGTGAGATCTGCAGCGTCGCGCAGAAGGAATTTGCCCAGTATTATCCGAGACCCGGCTGGGTGGAGCACGACGCCAATGAGATCTGGGCCACCCAGCTGGGCGTGGCCCTCTCGGCCATGAACAAGGTCGGCGCCCGGGCCGAGGACATCGCCGCCATCGGCATCACCAACCAGCGGGAGACCACCATCGTCTGGGACAAGGAGACCGGGGAGCCCATCTGCCACGCCATCGTCTGGCAGTGCCGCCGCACCAGCGAATACTGCGACGAGCTGAAATCCCGGGGCCTGACGGAGAAATTCCGGCAGAAGACCGGCCTCATCATCGACGCCTATTTCTCGGCCACCAAGCTCAAGTGGATACTGGATCATATCCCCGGCGCCCGCGAAAGGGCTGAGCGGGGAGAACTGCTCTTCGGCACCGTGGAGACCTGGCTCATCTGGAAGCTGACCTGCGGAAAACTGCATGTCACCGACTATACCAACGCCAGCCGCACCATGATGTTCAACATCCACACGCTGGAATGGGACGACGGGATCCTGCAGGAGCTGAACATCCCGAAATGTATGCTCCCGAAGCCGGTGCCGTCCAGCGGCTTTTATGAGTACGCTGACCCGATGCACTTCGGCGGCGAGATAAAAATTGCCGGTGCGGCAGGCGACCAGCAGGCGGCCCTCTTCGGCCAGACCTGCTTTGCCTCCGGCGAGGCGAAAAACACCTTCGGCACCGGCGGCTTTTTGCTCATGAACACCGGTGAGACGCCGGTCACATCCCGGAACGGCCTTGTCACCACCATCGCCTGCGGCCCCGACGGCAGGGTGAATTATGCGCTGGAAGGCTCTATTTTCGTGGCCGGTGCGGCCATCCAGTGGCTCCGCGATGAGCTGCGCCTGCTGGAAGAGGCCCGCGACTCCGAGTATATGGCCCAGAAGGTGAAGGACACCAACGGCTGTTACGTCGTGCCGGCCTTCACCGGCCTCGGCGCGCCCCACTGGGACCAGTACGCCCGCGGCACCATCGTGGGCCTCACCCGGGGCTGCAACAAGTACCACATCATCCGCGCCACGCTGGACAGCATCTGCTATCAGGTCAACGACGTCCTCCGCGCCATGGCGGCGGACTCCGGCATCGCCATGAAATCTCTCCGGGTGGACGGCGGCGCGTCGGCCAACAACTACCTCATGCAGACCATGGCCGACATCAGCGACCTCGAAGTCAAGCGCCCCCGCTGCGTGGAAACGACGGCGCTGGGCGCGGCCTATCTGGCCGGCCTCGCCGTAGGCTACTGGCAGTCCGCCGAGGATATCACCCGCAACTGGTCGGTGGACCGCGTGTTCCGCCCGGACATCTCGGAAGAGGAACGCACCAAGCGCATCAAGAGCTGGAATAAGGCCGTCCGCTGCGCCTATCACTGGGCCAGGGACGAAGAGGAATAAGAAGAAAAATAAAACGGTCGGAGTTACCTGACGAGTAACTCCGACCGTTTTTTGTTATTGGACAGCTTGAGCGAGGGAAAATCACGGCTCGCAGAGAGCATAACGCTCCGACGAGCTGTGGTTTGAGTTTGAATCATCTTAAAGTGTTCCTTTTCAGGAGTCGATCTCGCCCTTGGAAAGTGCAATGACACATTCGCAATGCCGTGTTCGTGGGAAAAGGTCCACCGGCTGCACCTTCTCCGCATGATACCCATGCTCTTCGAGCCATGCGGCATCTCTTGCGGCGGTGGAGGGGTTGCAGCTGACATAGACCACCCGGCGGGGGGACATCTGGACGACGGCGGAAAGGGTCGTTTCGTCGCAGCCCTTGCGGGGCGGATCGAGCATGATGACATCAGGCCGCAGGCCCTCGGCGGCGAGGCGGGCGGCGGCCTGACCGGCGTCGGCGCAGAAGAAGCGGCTCTTGGCGGCGACGGCGTCGCCCATCCGGGCGGCGTTGGCCTTGGCGCTGTCAATGGCCTCGGGCACGATCTCCACGCCGATGAGCTCCCGGCAGCGGCCGGCCATGGAGAGACCGATGGTACCCATGCCGCAGTAGAGGTCGAGCAGAACGTCCGAGGGCTCCAGCTGGGCGTACTCGGCAGCGATGCCGTAGAGCCGCTCAGCGGCCAGTGTGTTGACCTGATAGAAGGAGAGGGGGCCGAGCCGGACCGGCACACCGCAAAGAGTATCCTCGATGTAGCCCGGGCCGTAGAGGGAGATGGTCTCCTCGCCGAGGATGACGTTGGTCTTCTTGGCGTTGACGTTGATGAGGACGGACGCAATATCGCTGAACTGCTCCCGCAGCGCGGTCACGAGCTCCTCGCTGTGGGGAAACTTCGGGCGGGTGCAGACGAGGCAGACCATGATCTGGCCGCTGTGGGTACCCCGGCGCAGGAAGATATGCCGAACAAGGCCCTTGCCGCTCTCCTCGTCGTAGGGCTGAATGCCGTGGGCGGCGAAGAAGCTGCAGAGCGCGTTGCCGATGTCGTTCAGGACGCCGGGCTGTAATCTGCAATCGGGGCAGGGGACGATGCGGTGGGTGCGGCCGGCGTAAAAGCCGATGCAGGGCGCACCGTTTTTGTCGCGGCCCACCGGGAACTGTACCTTGTTGCGGTAGCGGTCCACCTCAGGGGAGGGAAGGGCATCCAGCACCGGCACATCCAGTCCGCCGATGCGGCGGAAGGCGTCGGCGACGCTCTCCTGCTTGGCCCGCAGCTCGGCGGCGTAGTCCATGTGCCGCAGGCTGCACCCGCCGCAGGGGCCGGCGACAGCGCAGTCCACCGGGATGCGGTCAGGCGAAGGGGTGAGCAGCTTGTCCAGAATGCCGAAGGCATACCGGCCGCAGTCCTTGACGATACGCACCTGAGCCTCATCGCCGGGGGCAGTACCCGGGACGAAGACGGCCTCGCCCTCCGGCGAGTGGGCAACGCCGCTGCCGTCGCTGGAAAGACGCTCGATGCGGAGGGTGAGAAGCTGGTTTTTCTGTAAGGGCATGGAATGATCTCTCCTTATGTCTCGTCAGGGGCGGGCTGGACGTCTGCGTCAGCCTGCGAGGTCATATACTTGCTGGGCGGCACACCTTTGGCGCGCTTGAACACCCGCGAAAAATAGAACTGGTCGAGGAAGCCCACCGATGCCGCCACCTCGGCGATAGACAGTGTGCCGCTGCGCAGCAGCTTGCAGGCCTCGTTGACCCGGTATTCGGTCAGATAGTCGATGGGGCTCTTGCCCACATTGAGCATGAACACCCGGTACAGATGGCTCCGGGAGACGCCGACGCTCTTGGCGACATCGTCGATGGAGATGTCGTGGGAGTAGTTGAACTGGATGTACTTGATGGCGTTCAGGACATACTGGCTGGAAGAAGAGGTGCTGTGGGGGCGGCTCTCACTGGTCTCCCGCATCAGGGCGGCGATGAAGAGGTAGAGATAGCCCACCATCGCGGCCTCGTCCTGGGGCTGCAGGCCGCGGGAAGAGTAGATGCTGCTCAGGGCCGCCCGCATCCCCTCCAGGTCCTGGGTGTGGTGGACGGGAGCAGCGTCGGTGAAAGGCAGCTGCGCCGTAAGCTTGTGGGCGCAGGCACCGTTGAAGCCGACCCAGCTGTACTCCCACGGCTGGGCTTCGTCGGCAGTATAGCGGATGAGCTGGTTGGGGCGGGCAAAGAACAGATCGCCCGGCACGACCTCGTAGGTGCGCCCGCCGACCTCGAACACGCCCTTGCCCGAGACGACCAGATGGATGAGGTAGTGGTCCCGGATGCCGGGACCCCAGGTCTGCCCCGGAGCACAGCGCTCCAGACCGCAGTTGAAGATGGACAGCTCGATGTTGTGGGTGTAGTTCTGCTTGAACGACTGCTTGTAGACGTCTGCCATTGCGGTTCCCTCCTGCCTGTTGGCTCTATAGCCTGAGTATACCACATCTGCCCCCGCAAATTCAACAAAAGTACATCTTATTCTTTGGGCTGGACACCGAAAATCACTTTTTTTGCGGGTTGAAATTGCAAAATGGCAGCGGATGCATTACAATAGCGGTAACAAACCGAACATTGCAGAGAGTGCAGGGAGGGGTTCTGGATGGCAACCAGCAGGCAGCTCAGAGAACAGATCGCAGCAGGGAGGTGGGACGCCGCGCTGGCCGCGCTCTACGGCGGCAGCGAGGAAGTCCTGGCCCGCCAGCGCAGCCGTTATGGTGCGGCCCTCGAGCAGTTTGAGCTTTACTATGGGCCGGGGCGGCAGGTGCGGGTCTATTCGGCCCCGGGCCGCACAGAGCTTGGCGGCAACCACACCGACCACCAGCACGGTTACGGTCTTGCGGGTGCGGTCACGCTGGACCTTGTGGCGGTGGCATCCCGGAACGAGGATGGCTTCATCCGGGTCAAGTCCCGTGGCTTCAACAAGCTGGACGTCATTGATTTGACCGAAGAGGAGCCGCAGCAGGGGGAGAGCACCCACTCGGCCAGCCTCATCCGGGGCATCGCGGAGGGCTTCCGGGCAAAGGGCCGCGATGTGGGCGGCTTCGATGCCTACACGGCCAGCGATGTGCTGCGGGGCTCGGGACTGTCCAGCTCAGCAGCCTTTGAGATGGGCGTGGCCATTATCCTCAACACGGAATACGGCTGCGGTCTGGACGCCCCCGCGCTGGCCCGCATCTGCCAGTTTGCGGAGAATACCTACTTCGGCAAGCCCAGCGGCCTGCTGGACCAGCTGACCAGCGCCGTGGGCGGGGTGCTCTTTGCGGATTTTGCCGACCCGACGGCACCCAGAATCGAGAAGATACATGCCGACGGCGTCCTGCCCGAGGGCATGACCCTCTGCGTCACCGATACCCGCGCCAGCCACAGCGAGCTGACCGGCGAGTTCGCGGCCATCCGGAACGAGATGGAGGCCGTGGCAGCCTGTCTGGGCGGCAGGGTGCTGGGCGAGGTGGACGAGAAACGCTTCTGGCAGGAGCTGCCCCGCCTGCGGGAGCAATGCGGCGACCGCGCCGTGCTGCGTGCCATCCACTATTTTGAGGAGAATGCCCGTACCCTTGCCCAGAGAGATGCTCTTGCGGTGGGAGACTTTGCCGCCTTTGCCCGGCTGGTGGAGAAGAGCGGCCACTCGTCCTTTGAGTGCTGCCAGAATGTCTACTGCGCTTCTTCGCCGAAGCATCAGGGGCTGTCGGTGGCGCTGGCCATCAGCCAGAGCATCCTTGCAGGCACCGGCGGTGCATGGCGGATGCAGGGCGGCGGCTTTGCCGGAACGATCCAGGCTTTTGTACCGGATGCGCTGATAAAGCGCTACTGCGCTGCGATGGAGGCGCTGTTCGGCCCGGGCTGCTGCTATCTGCTCTCGCTGCGGGAGCAGGGAGCCGTGCGGGTCATGTAAAACACAAAAAGAATGCCCTGCGGCATGGTGAGGCTCCACCGCCGCAGGGCATTTTTGATTTCAGGAAAAATCAGCCGCGCTGAGACTTTGCGTCTGCACGCAGAGCGCTCATATCGTTCTTGTAGGCCTGAAGGTCTTCTGCGGCCTTGCTCGGCCCGCCGAAGAAGAAGGTGTGGACGTCTTCCACGACATTGAAGCCGGCCTTGACCACATTGAACAGCAGCTTCGGAATGAACGAGATGGAGAGAGAGAGCAGTCCACCTCTAAAGAAGAAATCAGTGAAACGGAGATGGTCCGTAAATGAGGTCCATGCGTCACGAAATGCGCCGCCGCCAAGAAGGGCTTTTTCTCCGTCCGGTACAACAGCATAGGAAGAAGGCATCTGGATGCGTTTCATAAACGACTCCTTTCTATCACTCCGTCAAATCAAACAGACTCAGGCAGCTGCAGCCACGATGGGGTCGGTGATGCCGGCATCCTGCTGCTGGGACGCGGCAATATTTGCCTTGGTCTGGGCGTAAGCATTCTTGAGCTCAATGAAGATGGACTTGACCGTGTTATAGATCTGGATAGCCTGCATTGCGCCGTACCAGCCGGCGAGAGCGCCGACCGCCACAGTGGCAGGGTTGCCGGGCCCGTTCTGGGCGACCCCGTGAACTGCCCTCT
>OAWA01001170.1_pt1 | contig 13298 bp, 10 predicted proteins | sample 1516971 | NCBI WGS metagenome assembly OAWA01 (sample SAMEA2580097, study PRJEB22360) | human gut metagenome | biome: human gut; feature: human-associated habitat; material: faeces | place: Denmark | collected 2008/2010
CCGCCGCAGGCGCAGACAAGAAGTCCAACTTTTGCCCCATGAAGATTCGGGAAATCAATGGTGACGATGATGCCTCCCGTTGTTTTCGTAACCGGCGCGTCCTCTGTGGTAGCGCTTCCTGTGAAAGGTCCTCCCATGATGATCTCTCCGTAGAGGCCGTCAATGCCACCGGATCTTTCGATCATCTCTCCGACGCTTGTCCCAACCGGAACATCCATATAAACATGCGGCTCATTTCCGCCGTTTAACTTACCGATCACTGTCATATTCTTTAAGAAGCACGGCTTTCTCTCCTCGATCGCCTCTGTCACTCTGGAGATCGTCTCCACATTCACTACGACCGCATTGGCAGCAGATGGAAGCTGTGTCGTCTCAAGCTCAATGCCAAGGCACTCCCTGACAACCGCACGTTCCTCTCCCATCGGGTAAATATCCGGAAGGAGATGGATTGTCATGGCTTTCTCATCTTTGATTGCGGTGCGGAGCGCGTCAATCGCCTTTTCATTTTTCTTCTTAATAGCAAAAATAGCTTTGTCAGCTCCGGCGATGTCCATACAGTATTTTACACCGCGCACGATCTTGTCGCTCTGCTGTTCGATCTGTCTAATGTTATGGTACAGTCCCGGCTCACACTCTGCCGCATTGATCAGAATGTATCCATGATCCAGATGCGCGTCAAGCTTGATACCTGTCGGGAATCCGGCTCCTCCCATTCCAACAACTCCGGCCGCCTTCACCATCTCAAGCGGTGTACCCTCCGGAATCTTCTCATACTCGTCCGGCTGTTCCTCGTCTGGCCGGATTACAATCCGGTCTTCCTTAATCTCTTCTACCACACCGTATACACTGGAGAAAATATTCGCTCCAAGTCCGGTTGGTTTTGCTACAAGTGTACCTTTTTTTACCAGGTCTCCGGCCTTCACTACCGGCTCACATGGTGCTCCTACGTGCTGACGCAGTAAAAGTTGAATGTTTCCCATAACAACATGCTCCTTTTCTTTATATTTTATGCGGGATGAAACATGCGGCCTGCAAATCCGTTCTTTCTTCCCATCGTGATCCACAGCAATGTTTGTTTATTGATAATATCTATAATGGCATCCCCTCCTGCTGCTGCCGGCGGATGCCTGTAAACCCTTATATCCGGGCTATTTTCTGGCGAGGGCATGTGGGAATCGAACCCACCCAGGACGCTCTTAACGCCCCACACTGGTTTTGAAGACCAGGAAGCACACCAGTTACTCATCTACCCCCATATTTCAAGATACGCCTCTCGACGCATAGACAATTTACCACAGTTCGCGGCAAATTTCAACAAAAATATTTTTATTTTTCAACCACTTGTATTTTAGCAAATAATCGTTGACTTTTCAAGGCTTTTCCCTCATAATTGTAATTACCGACTAGACGGCATACTAGAATAGGGTCTAGTTCCCGTTTTCTTCGACAAAACAGGGATTTTGACAAGACCTCCGAGACAGATTTGGAACTTGATTTTCTCTTTTTTGTCACATTTATATTTATTGACATTTTCTATAAATATTTTTACTTACTCAAAGGAGGATTTTTTATGGAACTGCATCCAAAATTAAACCTTGACAGCTTTGAGGCATCTTTTCTGGCTGTCGATACGCATACTGTAGGAGAGTTTACCCGTATCGTTGTTTCCGGTTTCCCGAAGCTTGAGGGAAATACGATGATCGAGAGAAAGCATTATCTCGCCGAGCATTATGATCATTTCCGTCAGGCTTTGATGTATGAGCCGAGGGGACACCATGATATGTTCGGAGCCATCGTAGTAGAACCGATCAATCCGGAAGCTGACTTTGGAGTATTTTTCATGGATACAGGCGAATACTTGAATATGTGCGGTCACGGAACCATCGGTACAGTCACGGCTCTTATTGAAACAGGCCTGATGCCAGCTACAGAGCCTGTGACAGAAGTTGTACTGGAGGCTCCAGCAGGACTCATCCGCACAAAAGCAGAAGTTAAAAACGGAAAAGTAGTCAGCGTTACTCTGACAAACGTACCGGCTTTCCTTTATAAAAAAGATTTAAAAACTGTTGTAGACGGCAAGGAAATCACCTACGACATCGCATTCGGCGGCAGCTTTTTCGCCCTGATCGATGCGGAACAGCCGGCTCTTAATCTCCATGTAGATCCTAAAACCGTACCATTTTTCCAGGATTTCGGGATGAAGCTTCTTGACAATGTCAACCGTGAAGTTGAGATCCAACATCCGACTCTGGATATAACAAGCGTGGATCTTGCTGAATTCTACTGTCATACCGACACACCAGGATGCAGCCGCCGTAACGTGGTCATTTTCGGAAATCATATGGCCGACCGTTCTCCTTGTGGAACCGGGACAAGCGCAAAACTTGCCACCCTGTACGCAAAAGGTGAAATCCAGATCGGGGAACCGTTTATCTACGAAAGCTTCATAGGTTCCAAGTTTAAAGGCGTTATCCTCGGCGAAGCAAAAGCCGGTGAATATGACGCCATTATCCCGCAGATCACTGGATCTGCCTACATTACAGGCCTTTCCACCTATGTCATCGACAAGGATGATCCTCTGAAATACGGGTTCCAGGTGGGCTAGGCAGATACCTCCGGGGATCTGACTGCAAAAAGGCGGGGCGGCAAACACCGCCCCGTTTTTCTTATTTCTATCAGCCATGTACATCAGCACAACAGAAAGGACTGACAGCCATGCCAAGAAAACGCTCATCAACCAAAAGCCGCATTGTCAAGGCAGCGTGGAATCTTTTTTATAAAAAGGGCTATGATGGGACTACTGTCGAAGATATCATCGCCCTTTCCAAAACTTCAAAAGGTACCTTTTATCACTATTTCAAGGGAAAGGAAGCGCTTTTAAATTCCATCTCAGATCTGTTCGACTCCAAGTATGAGGAGCTCCGATCTGAGATCGATCCGAACCTCTCCGCCTATAATACGCTTCTGTATCTGAATCGGGAGCTCTTCCATATGATCGAGACAAGCATTGATGTCAATCTGATTGCTTTTCTCTACTCTTCCCAGCTCATCACGAAAGACCACCGCTCTCTTCTTGACGAAAACCGTCTGTATTTTATGTGGCTCAGAGAAATTATCTCAAAAGCGGTGGAGTCCGGAGAATTCTCCCCGGACTCCTCTACGGATGAGCTGTTAAAGCTCTACGCCATGTATGAGCGTTCCATGATCTATGACTGGGCGCTGTGCAAAGGAACGTATTCCCTTTCCCAGTACAGTTCCCGTCTTCTTCCTCATATGCTCGATACTTTTATTCATGGTATCTGACCTGTCTCTTACTATCTGCTAGAGCAGACTTCCGATGGAAAGGAACAGAGGAGCAAATACAAGGGATACGATCGTCATCAGCTTGATAAGGATGTTGATGGATGGTCCGGATGTATCTTTAAACGGGTCACCCACCGTGTCGCCAACTACGGCAGCCTTGTGCGCTTCGCTTCCCTTTCCACCGTGATGCCCATCCTCAATGTACTTCTTCGCATTATCCCATGCACCACCTGAATTGGACATAAAGACCGCCATCAGTACACCTGTCACAAGCGCTCCTGCCAGAAGTCCCCCAAGTGCTCCTGTTCCAAGAATCAGTCCTGTTGCCAGCGGTGACGCTACCGCCATAATTCCAGGCACCAGCATTTCCTTAAGTGCCGCTGTCGTGGAAATTGCCACGCAGGACTTGTAATCCGGCTTTTCTGTTCCTTTCATAATTCCAGGCATCGCCTTGAACTGTCGTCTTACTTCTTCAATCATCTGATATGCCGCCTTAGATACGCTCTGCATCGTCATGGACGAGAACAAGAACGGCAACATACCTCCGATGAATATACCGATAATAACTCGATTATCCAGAATATCAATCTGATCCAGATGCACCGCCTCTGCATAGGAAACGAACAACGCAAGTGCTGTCAGTGCCGCGGATCCGATGGCAAAGCCTTTTCCGATCGCCGCTGTTGTATTTCCTACAGAATCCAGCTTATCTGTAATCTGACGGACAGACTCATCCAGCCCGGACATTTCCGCAATACCACCTGCATTATCCGCAATCGGTCCGTACGCATCAACTGCCACGGTAATTGCCGTTGTAGAAAGCATTCCGACTGCTGCCAGCGCAATGCCGTAAAGTCCGCAGCACTGGTACGCCGTAAAAATTCCCACACAGATCAGAAGCACCGGCGCCGCCGTGGATTTCATTCCAACTGCCATACCACTGATGATGGTGGTCGCCGCCCCAGTCTCAGACTGGGATCCGATCTCCTTGACAGACTTGTAATCCGCGGAAGTATACACCTCTGTAATCATTCCAATGAAAAGTCCTACTGCCAGACCGGAAATTACCGCGCCTGCGGCCCAGAGATTCCCAAACAGAGCGTAGCTGAAAATCAGTGATACAATCACCACAAGGGCACTGGAAACGTAAGTTCCCATTTTCAGCGCTTTATGTGGGTCAGATTTCTCATCTCCCTTGACAAAGAACGTCGCCAGCATGGACGCAATCAATCCCAGCCCGGAAATCAACAGCGGATACGCGACACCTTTTGTCTTATAGTATACAATTCCAAGTGTCAGCGCGGAAATAAGCGCACCTACATAAGATTCGAAAAGGTCTGCTCCCATTCCTGCCACATCACCAACATTATCGCCGACATTATCTGCTATGACCGCAGGGTTTCTCGGATCATCCTCCGGGATTCCCGCCTCCACCTTACCAACCAGGTCAGCTCCGACATCCGCTGCCTTAGTGTAGATACCGCCGCCCACACGGGCAAACAGCGCAATCGAGGACGCGCCGAAGCTGAATCCGGACAGTATGTCAATATCCCCTGTGATGAGGTAAATCACACTTACACCAAGAACGCCAAGACCAGCCACACAAAGTCCCATAACTGCCCCACCGGAAAACGCAATAGAAAGCGCCCGGTTCATTCCGGATTTCATGGCCGCGTTCGCTGTACGTACATTTGCCTTTGTCGCCATCTGCATACCAAAATATCCTGCAAGTGTGGAAAATGCCGCTCCGGCCACAAAACAGATAGCCGTCACGATGCTTCTTGTACCGACGCCGATCAGTACAAAAAGTACAATTACAAAAACTACCAGAATCTTATATTCTGCCATCAGAAACGCCCTGGCTCCTTCCGAAATCGCGTCGGAAATCTCCTTCATCTTTTTCGTCCCAGCTTCCTGCCTTGAAACCTTCATCGCCAGATAAACCGCAAATAACAAGGCCGCAATGGCAAATACCGGAACAAGTTTCATCATCATTGTCATAAACGATCTCCTCCCTTCCTGTATGACATTGTATGATTCTGTTTTGCGCTTTTTGCGGAAAAGCTTCACTTGCCGATGCTTTTTTCCTAAAAAACACAGAACCCGGATTCTCATAATGAAAATCCGGGTTCTCTCTTCTTATACCATGCAGTCATGGAGCTCTTCGTGCTCAATTCCGATCCGATCCATAATACCAATCACCGCGTCTCTCTCTTCTGGTTCAGCGCACCAAGCGAGTCCGCATCCTGCCGAGATCGCCCTCGGTACCGGAATCAGCCTTCCGTTTACTTCATGTTCCTTGCAAGCCTTCTCCATAGCCATCGCGTCTGCTGTCGTATGGAATGTTACTACTAACCTTAATTCTTTCTTTCTCATGGTTCAATCACAATTTCAAATTCAGAGCCCTTTTCTGTCACCGTAACCTTTCTGCCTTTATCTTTTGCGAATTTCTCCACATTGGTTCTCTGATGGGGCTCGCTTACAAGTACCTTTACCGGCTCCGTCGTCCCTTTGATCGCCTCTGCTGTCAGCATGATCGGCTCCGGACAGGAAAGTCCTCTGGCATCTACTTCCTTCATTTCATTATCATCCTTTCTCCTAGAATAACATACCTCAACCTGAATTGCCACACTATTTCGCCATTTTTCGCCTATTGGTCAATGCGATAATAAAACATACAACGATACAAATGATAACCGCGACCTGTCCTGCCGTACTGACTCCGCCTGCTGTAGCTGCCTTGTCCGCTGTCGCCGCACTAGCTGCCGCTCCGGCAAGGCCAAAATTATGAGATACCGCCGCTCCCACAAACAGACCTAAAACAGTCACTGCAGAATCGGAAGATCCCTGTCCTGCCAGAACGAGCTGACGAAGCGGGCAGCCTCCTGCGAGCACTGCAGCGAATCCTACCGCGTACATTCCGAGAATGTTCCATAGATGTGCGGAATGTGCGATTGGCTGTCCACTGAATCCCAGATGGAATCCGCCTGTAGCAAGATTGTAAATGAGCATTACAACAAATAATCCGGCAATTACGGAGATCAAGTCAAAGCTCTTTACAAGAATTATATCCCGGATACTTCCGGCAAAGCACATTCTGGATTTCTGCGCGAACGCTCCGAAGATCAGTCCACCGATCAGGGAAACAAAAATCGGAGCATGAAGCGCTCCCGGTCCTGCCCCCGGCTCGGAAACCGCAAGCAGTGTCGTCGCTACACTTAAAATCAAAATACCAACGAGTAAAAGCGGTAACACAGTTCCACTGGCGGCGTTGGTCTCATGCGCTCTTCCAAGGCTGAAGCCTTTCTTCAGGAAGAAGGCTCCCGCCGCAAATCCGATCAGGGCAACCCATGCGTTTAAATCCCCTGCGGACATACGGATCACCATACGAAGCGGGCAGCCAAGGAATGCCAGTGAACCGATCATAATAATCATTCCAAGTACAAACCGAATCAATGGGGAAGATCCGCCTGTAGACCGGTATTCCTTTGTGGCTGCTGAAATCGCAAACGCGCCAACTACAATGCCTACGATCTCCGGTCTTGCGTACTGCACCGCCGAGGCACTGTGGAGCTTGAGCGCTCCCGCCGTATCTCTGACAAAACATGCAATACAGATCGCCATATTAGCCGGGTTTCCCATCGCTGCCAGAACCGCTGCTACGATTCCGCAGACCACTCCTGCAAGTGCCAGTTTTTTCTTTGAGTCTGATAAATTCATTCTCTTTCTCCTCCTGTTTCCTATTCTTCTTTTGCGAGTTCTTCGACCGCACGGATGGCAGTCCGGATCTCCTCCTCTGTGTTAAAGTGAGAGAAACTGAATCGTACCGATCCTTGTTCTGCCGTACCGAGCGCCTCATGCATCAGTGGAGCACAGTGGCCGCCTGCCCTGGTGGAAATATCATATGTCATCAGCAGTTCATCGCTGACTTCTCCGGAATCGTAGTCCCCGATATTGAGCGTCACAATAGGACAGCGCTCCTTTACATCGAAGTCCCCGTATACCTTGATGCCCGGAATGTTCCGCACGCCCTCATAGAACATCCACATCCACTTCTGCTCTGTTTCTCGGATCTGATCCATCCCGACACGTTCAATGTAGGCAACCGCCGCATTGAGCCCCGCAATCCCGTGTCCGTTAAGTGTCCCCGCTTCCAGAGCCGTCGGCATCTCGGTTGGATGATAGTGGCTGTACGTCTGTACACCGCTTCCCCCTGATTTCAGCGGGTGAATCGTCAGCCCCTCTCTCACATAGAGACCCCCGGTCCCTTGTGGCCCCAGAAGCCCTTTATGCCCCGTAAAGCAGAGTACGTCAATGTGCATTGTCTTTACATCGATCGGGAATACTCCTGCCGTCTGGGACGCATCTACAATATAGAGAAGCCCGTGGTCGTGAGCCATCTTTCCGATTCTTCCGATGTCCAGCATATTTCCGGTCAGATTAGAGCCGTGAGTCGTCACGATGGCCTTTGTCTTGGGCCTGATTGCCTCTTCGATATCCTCATAACGGATTCTGCCTTTCTCATCAGCTTTCACAAACGTCACATCTGTCCCTGCATCCTGCAGATCATACAGCGGACGAAGCACTGAGTTATGTTCCAGCATCGTCGTAATCACATGGTCTCCAGATCCCAGCAGTCCCCGGATCGCCGTATTAAGGCTCTCGGTAGAATTTAAGGTAAAGGCGATCTGCTTCGGCTCATCCGCTCCGAAAAGACGTGCCAGCCGTTCTCTTGCCTCATAGATAATTCTTGCCGCCCCCAGAGACGCTGTGTTGGCTCCCCGTCCCGCATTTCCAAGAGATCCCATCGCATGAACAACTGCCTCGATCATTTCCTGCGGCTTATGCATGGTAGTCGCCGCATTGTCAAGATAAATCATAATCTCCTCCTCCTATGTTGTAACAGTTCAGTCGATCTCTCATTCCTGAATGTTACCCCTTGCTCTTTAGTATATCTTCTTTGTCAAAGCACGTCTAATTTAAAATGACAATAAAGCGGCCTGCTTATAGACGTATCCTATAAGCAGGCCTTCCTTTCCCATCTGCTTCTACTTTTGAATTTCGTACATTTCCTTTACAACCCGGATAAAACGCTCCGCCGATTTGGAAAGATGGAAATTCTTATTGTATACGATATTAATGTCTCTTCCTTCTCCTTCCCCCGGCACCTTGCGCCACAGCACTTTCCCTGCCCGGATTTCCTCTTCTGCCGCAAGCCTGGAGATAATGGAGATTCCCATACCATTCGCCACGGAACGTTTGATCGCCTCCTGGCTTTCCATACTTGCCACAATAGCGAGACGCTCCACATCAATACCGTACCGCTTCAACTGCTTCTCCGCTTCTTTTCTCGTACCGGAACCTTCTTCTCTCATAATGTAAGGCTCATTTTTGAGCCAGCTTAGATCCTCCTTCTCCATAAGCTCACGGTATTTTCCTGTATTCGGCATAATAATAATCAGCTCATCTTTATAAAACGGAATGTATTTGCAAAACTTTCTCTCCAGTACGGTCCCGGAAAATCCGATATCCGCAGCGCCCCCCGCAATCAACTCGATTACCTTGGAGCTGTCTGTCTCGATCACTTTGAACTGTTCTTTCGGATACTTTTCAATAAACCGCGACAGAATCCCAGGCAGAATATACTGTGCCGGGACTGTGGACGCCGCAATCGTGATCTTTCTGACGTCAGACTGTCTCTCCCCGCAGAAGCACGCCTCGATCTGTTCTTCCAAATCGATCATCTGCTTTGCGTAGCTGTAGAGGATCGTACCATCCTCTGAAAGACTGACTTCCTTTGTATTTCTGATAAACAGTCTTGCATCCAGTTCTTTCTCTAATGAGGCAATATGCGCGCTGATCGTCGGCTGTGTCAGATACAGCTTCCTTGCGGCCTTGGAAAAGCTTTTCTTATCCGCGACGCATACGAATGCCTCCAACTGTTTTAAATTCATAGATATGCAACCCTTTCGCTCTCTGCTCCTGTTTTCTTTGTCACTTTCTGACCGTCCATATATTCCAGGATTGGCTTGGCACTCTTTCGGCTCGTATGGAACATATCCCGCACTTCAGCAATCGTAATCATCCCGTCTTTTGCAAGCTTTTTCTTGATCTTCTCTTTTGCCTGTTCCATATAGTCAGCCAGCGTATACATTTCATCGTTGATTTTTACGACAGCACCCTCGGAAATCAGCACCTGGAGGACGTCCTCCTTAGTCCCTTCCGAAAGCTTTGGAAATGTAATCTCAGAAAACCGCACAAAGTCATACCCCGCCTTCTCCAGCGCCTCCAGAATAGTCCGGGACGCTTTTTCAAACTCTGCGTCCTTTGGAATCATATAGTCCGCGCTGTGAAGATACTCTCCGCTTCGCCCGATCTTTCCTTCTTCGGTCAGCATCTCAATATACAAATCAAAGACGTTCGGCTTGACCTGTTTCATAAACCGCATATGAACCTCCGCCTTTGGTATACCAGGACGGTATGGATGTGCGCTGTGGAATGCTCTCAGTTCTTCCCGTATAGCCGCCGTTATGCTCTCCTGCGAGCTGATATGCCATACATATGTCTCTTTCTTCATCGGGAACACAGAGATCCTTCCCTCTTCCCTGAGCTCTTTTATATCTTCTTCCACTTCCTCAAGAGAAAGCGCTGTGATCTTCGCAAGTTCAGAAACCGATACCATGTCTTTCTCATGCTGGCGGATATGCAGCTCAATGACGTCAGCCGAGGATCCAGACTCTTTCTGTCGAAGCTCCTCAATCACATCCGGCTGGAACCGCTTTTTCCATTTCGGATTTGGCTCCAGAATCACGCCTCCTCCTATGGTCTCCATCGGAGAATAGAAGCGCACGACAAACCGGTCGCCTCTTCGCACCGCAATCTCCTCTTCCAGTCGAAGCTGTACAAAACCGCTCTCTCCCGGTCCGATCTCCTCTTTATCCAGAAGAACCGCACGACAAAGTACCTCGCTGGTCCCGGTAAAAAGATGAAGTCTGCTGTTATTCACCAAAATCCGCATAGAGGATGGCAGTACATTCAGACGTACATCCAGCAGATCCGTATTTTTCATATTCTTTGGAGGCGCCAACACGCATCCACGGTGGATCTCCGACTTCTTAATATTGGAAAGATTGATTGCCACACGCTGTCCGGCATAGCAAACATCCACGCTCTCCCCGTGAACCTGAATGCTGCGGATCTTACATTCTTTTCCGTTCGGGTACATACACAATGTATCTTCCCTGCGGATAGTCCCCGCCAGAAGGGTTCCCGTGATAATCGTCCCAAAACCGGACATCGTAAATACACGGTCGATCGGAAGACGGGGAATTGTATGAATGTCCTTCTCCGTTACTTCATTTTCAGTCATCTTCTGGATCATATTCACCAGTTTGGAAAGTCCCTCCCCTGTCGCGGCGGACACCTTCACCACCGGGGCAAACTCCAGAAACGTCCCTTTCAGTTCGTCACGAATCTCCTCTTCCACAAGTTCCAGCCATTCTTCATCTACCAGGTCGCACTTATTGAGGACAATAATACTCTTTTCAATACCAAGCTCGCCCAGGATATCCATGTGCTCTCTCGTCTGCGGCATGATACCTTCGTCCGCCGCGATAACAAGCATAACCAGATCCATTCCGACTACACCTGCTACCATGTTGTTGATGAAGCGCTCATGTCCCGGAACATCAATAATTCCCGCACGGTCCCCGTTTGGAAGATCAAAGTATGTAAAGCCCAGATCAATCGTGATGCCTCTTCTTTGTTCTTCCTCCCATCGGTCTGTATTTCTTCCTGTCAGTGCCTTAATCAGCGTCGTCTTGCCATGGTCAATATGACCGGCCGTTCCTATAATAATGTGTTTCATGCTTTTCATTCCCACTGTCTGTATCGTAATTTATAAAATCTCTTTTAACTCTTCTGTCACAATCTTCATCCGGTCCTCGTCTATGGTCCTTACGTCCATTACGATCATATCATTGAATGTCCTTGGAATAACCGGAATCTCAAGATGGCGCATCGCCGTCTCAAGCTCCGGCACCGTCATCTCGGTTGGCCGGATACAGACTGCCATACTTGGAATCCGCTCAAGCGGGAGAGATCCTCCCCCGATCTGGGATTCGCACGGCTGTAAGGAGATCTCGGCTTTTATCCCGGCTCTTACCAGCATCCTCCTGAAACGAGCCGCCGCCTTCTCTACGTCTTCCCGGGATCTGGTAATCATTCGAAGCACCGGAATTTTCTTCACCGCGTTTTCCTCACTTAAATATTCCTGTAATACCAGCTCCAGCGCCGTGGCTGTAAATTTATCGATCCGAAGTGCTCTTGTCAACTGGTTTCTCTTCATCTTGTCGATATACTTCTTCTTTCCGACAATGATACCTGCCTGCGGCCCTCCCAGCAGCTTATCTCCACTGAAGCACACCACGTCCGCTCCCTTGCGGATGGAATCCTGCACTGTCGGCTCGTAGGTCCGTCCGGACTTGCTCCGATCGATGAGTACGCCGCTCCCCAAGTCTTCAATGATCGGCAAATCATATTCCTGTCCGAGCGGAATCAGCTTGTCGATTCCCACGGACTCGGTAAAACCGACAATCCGGTAGTTGCTCGTATGAACCTTTAAAAATGCCTTTGTCTCCTCTGTCACGGCATCCGCATAGTCGGAATAATGCGTCTTATTCGTCGTTCCGACCTCCACAAGTTTCGCACCGCTTTGCTCCATCACATCCGGAATCCGAAACTTGCCGCCGATCTCCACAAGCTCTCCTCTGGATACAACAACTTCTCCGCCTTTTGCCATAGAACTTAAAATCAGCATCACCGCCGAGGCATTGTTGTTCACCGCCATGGCAGCCTCAGCCCCTGTGATCCTGCACAGCAGCTTTTCAAAATGGGAATAACGTTCCCCGCGCCTTCCCGCCTCCAGATCGTACTCCAGATTGGAATATCCGCAGGCAACCTCTGCCAGCCTTGCCATATGCTCTCTGCTGATCGGGGCACGTCCCAGATTGGTATGCAGAACCGTACCCGTCGCATTGATCACCGGCCGCATATCCGGCGTGTGCATCTTCTCCACCCGGCGAATAATTTCCGGAATCAGCCCGTCCACCAGAATGCAAAGTGTATTCTCCTCGTCAAGTGTACGGATCTGCTCCCGCACAAACTCCGTCTGCTCCCTCACGGCATCCATCACCGTATCTCTGTCAAAGCGGGCAATGGCTTCCTGAATTCTGTCATCTTCCAACAGTATGTCCACCTTCGGAATACTGCGGTAAAATCTGCTTTTGTCCATTTCTTTTCTCCTGCGCTCATCCCGCACGTTCTAAACAAGCCGGATAAACGTATTGTCCTCCTGATCTTTTTCCAATACTTCGCCAATCATGGCAACTTTCGTATCCAGTCCCTTTTTCTCAAAATCTTCCATGACAGCATCTGCCTGTTCCGGGGCCACACTGATGAGAAGTCCCCCGGACGTCTGCGGATCATACAGCAGATCCACATAATACTCCGGTGTATCTCCCACATCTACATAACGGCCGGAATGACCTCTGTTTTTGTAGGCTCCCGCAGGGATCAGTCCCATCTTTGCATATTCTTTCGCGTCCTCAAAATACGGAATCTTTCTGACGTCCAGATTCAGGCAAACCTGACTTGCTGTCGCCATCTCCGCACCATGTCCCAGAAGTCCAAATCCGGTGACGTCCGTACATGCGGACACATCATATTTCTCCACAACTTCTTTTGCCTTTTTATTCAGGGAGGACATCACAATCTCCGCCTCATGGATCGCTCTTTGCGACGCCATCTCCGCCTTGATTGCCGTATTGACAACACCGTTTCCGATCTGCTTTGTCAGGATCAGCTTGTCCCCCGGTCTGCAGCCGTAGTTTTTGAAAATCTTCTTCGGATGAACAAAGCCGGAGACGCACAGTCCGTATTTCGGCTCGTCATCCTGGATGGTGTGGCCTCCCACCAGTACGGCGCCTACAAAGTGA
>OAWA01001183.1_pt1 | contig 13188 bp, 10 predicted proteins | sample 1516971 | NCBI WGS metagenome assembly OAWA01 (sample SAMEA2580097, study PRJEB22360) | human gut metagenome | biome: human gut; feature: human-associated habitat; material: faeces | place: Denmark | collected 2008/2010
TGGCTGTTCACGGCCGGCAACGGTCCTGTCATGGCTGCGCCATCCGACGACCATCGCCCGTACTGAGGCGGTGGCTGGCGCAAATACGCGGCACCCAGGCCGTAACGCATGGGCGGTTTGCCTCCGCAGTCCATCAGTCCATCAGGAGCGCACGCGAGCCGGCAGTGCGGCCCGTGTGCGTCTACTGCTTAGCGAGTTTCGCCGAATCGTCGACCTTCACGGCATCATTTTTCGTCGCGCCGTCCTTCGCGCCTCCCCTGGCATCTGCGGCTGCAGGCTTCGCAGCGCCGTCCTTCGCAGCGGCGGCCTTCTGCGCCGAGCCCGCAGGCTTCGTCTTGCTTCCGTCCCTCGCCGCGGACGCAGCCTTCGTGCTGCCCGAGCCACCGTTCTTCGCGGTCGGTTTCGCAGCCGGCCGTTCTTCCGGTTTGCTGACGGTCACGATCTCGTTGACGCGCGGCGTGCGCGAACGCAACGCGACGCGCTTCAGACGCGGCGGTCGGCGAGTGGAGATGAACAGCGGCTGAACCTCGACCAACGGGTTGAACGGCGCCAGGCCGAACCATTTGATCGGGGAGCCGGCGACGTGACGAATCGCGTACTTGGCCTGCAACGACATCGCGCCTCGCGTGGAGATCTTGGATTCCGGCATCAGGTCCTTGTGAATCAGCACGTAACGGATGGTGCCGATCTCCGGGTCGGCGTCCACCTTCGGGTAGACGGACTTCTGCTGCGGCAGGTCACCGGAATCCGACAGGTCGTGCATGATCTGGTGCAGGTACACCGGAATAGACTGCGACACCTTGAATCCCAGACGGATACGCACTCGGAACAGGTAGCTCGTGCCGAAATTCTGCACGGAGTACTCGCGCGTGAACGGTTCGTCGGTGGTCTGCACCGACACCGCCCACCACGCACGGGCGCGCTTGGGATGATCCGCGAAGATCGAGAAGAAGATGTCCGTATCCAGTCGTCGCATATCCGAATCGCTGGTCAGATACACGATGTTGTCGGCGAAATACGGGATGCGGAAGTCGCCATGCAGGCGGTCAAGCGCCGGCAGGAAGTCCTTCGGCATCATGTGGCGGCGCTGCGCGCGTTCCAGACGCGTGCCCTCGTTCCACGTGTACATGATGAACAGGATCGCCAACGTCAGCAGCATCGTGAACCAGCCGCCGTGCAGGAACTTCGCCATCGACGCGATGAAGAACATCAGCTGGATGGCGAGGAACACGATGGTGAACACGACCGCCAGCACCCGCTTGCGGTCGTACCACATGTACACCGCCAGCAGGATCGTGGTAGTGATCATCGTGATCGTCAGCGCAAGGCCGTAAGCCGCCGAAATATGCTCGGAATCCCGGAATATGCCCAGCACGATGAGCGTGGCCGCGCACAGTACCCAGTTGATGACGGGAATGTACAGCTGGCCGCGGGTGCGCGCCGGATACCGCACCTGAAGATGGGGCATCCAGTTGAGGCCGGTCGCCTCTGACACCATCGTGAACGCGCCGGTGATCAGCGCCTGCGAGGCGATGATGCCGGCCGTGACCGACAGGATGACGGCCACATAGCGCACGTTCGGATCCATCATCTGGAAGAACGGGTTCAGTCCCTCCATGTGCTGGTACTCGGGATTGTTCTGGTTCTTGAGGATCCACGCGCCCTGACCGAAGTAGTTGAACACCAGGGCGACCTTGATGAACGGCCACGTGAAGTAGATGTTGCCGCGTCCCACGTGTCCCATGTCGGAGTACAGCGCCTCGGCGCCGGTGGTCGACAGGAACACGGTGCCCATGACGGCGATGCCGGCCGCATTGTGCGGGCTGAACAGGAATTTCACGCCGTACACGGGGTTGAGCGCCGCGAGCACGGACCAATCGCCGGAGAGGTTCACCGCGCCGACCACGGCGAGGAACGTGAACCACACCAGCACCACGGAGCCGAACACGCGGCCGATGCTTTCGGTGCCGCGCGATTGCACGGAGAACAGCACGACGATGATGACCACGGTGATCATCAGCGTCAGGTTGCCGTTTTCCTTGAACAGCGCCTCCAATGGCGGCAGCGTCTTCAGGCCTTCGACCGCGGAGCTGATCGACACGGCCGGGGTGAGCACGGAATCGGCGAGGAACGCCGCGCCGCCGAGCATGGCGGGGATGGCGAGCCATGCGCCATGCCTGCGAATCAGCGAATACAGGGCGAAGATGCCGCCTTCGCCCTTGTTGTCGATACGCATGGCGATGAGCACGTATTTGACGGTGGTGATCAGCGTTATCGACCAGAACACCAGCGACAGCATGCCGAGCACGGCCTCACGGTCAGTGTTGGCGATGCCGCCCTGGCCGGAAAGGAACGTCTGCGCGGTGTACAGGGGCGATGTTCCGATGTCGCCGTAGACCACGCCGAGCGCGACGATGGCCATGCCGAGCGAGATCTTGTTGGGGCCGGACTGCAATCTGCGCCACCAGCGGCCGATCGCTCCCTTGCTTGCGGTCTTGGCGAGTTTTTCCGCTTCCTTGGTTTCTGCCGCCTGCTGCTTTGCAAGCTCTTCGCGCTCCTCTTTCGTCAGTGTGCGACGGGAGACTTTCGGGACGTTGGTGAACGTGTCGGCACGTAACAACGTTTCATCGGGCTTTTGAGCCATGATGCTTCCTCCATCGACGGGGATAATCCGCACATGATATCCGCATATTCTAGGTACAGCTACTAACGGAAACCTTGGTATTTCAAATTCAAGCGGTCAGTATATGCCCCTTTTCGGTTTTTTCCAACTTGGGGAGGACGCCGGACGCCCTTGCCGCCCCTCGTCACACCCCGTATACCGTGCGTGTCGTGCGCCGCGTCGCACGCGCGACTTCGGCGACGGGCAGGTCGAACACGTCGGCGAGCGCCGTCAGCGTGTACGGGATCATGTACGGCGCGTTGGTGCGCCCGCGGTATGGCATCGGCGTAAGATACGGCGCGTCCGTCTCGACCATGATGTGGTCCAGTCCGACCAGCCGGGCTGATTCGCGGATACCGTCGTTGCCCTTGTAGCTGACCGTGCCGGAGAAGCTCAGATACCAGCCGTTGTCGCGCGCGATCGCGCCCATTTCGGCGTCGCCGGAGTAGCTGTGGAACACGGTTCGCTCTGGGCTGCCGTCTGCGAGCAGCGTCTCGATGACCTCCCGGTGCGAGTCGCGGTCGTGGATCTGCATGGGCAGGTTCAGCTCCTTGGCGAGCGCGATATGCTCGCGGAAGGCGTCTCGTTGCAGTTCCTTCGCGCCTTCCCCGGTGCGAAACAGGTCCATGCCGGTCTCGCCGATGGCGACCACCTGATGCGGGTATGCGAGGGCCAGGCGATGCACTTCGGCGAGCGCGTCGTCGAAGCTCACGTCATGGTGGGGCTTGTATTTCAGCGACAGACCGTCCGGCCCGGGGACGCCGCGGTGACCGTGGAGCACGGCTTCATTGGGGTGGATTGCGATGGCGGCATGAACGGAGTCGGGATGGTCGACGGCCATCTGGATGGCGGTCATGAGGTTCGGCAGCTCGCACCCGCAGTCGATGATGCCGGTGACGCCGACTGCCGCGGCTTGGGCGAGCAGCTGCTCCACGTCGTACACCGGTACTTCCGGCTGTCCTTTTTCGACGGCTTCGTGGCTCATGGCCCGCGCAAACGGAATGACGGATGCCACATGCGTATGGTTGTCGATGACGTGCGCGTCGTCGGGCAGCGGCGACGGCGCGGGCGCCCAGCTGCGGTCACGATGATGATGCTTGCTCATGTCTCACCAGTGTAGCGAGCGGCACGGCATTGCTGCGCGGCCGTTCATGAGTCTCGCCTCGCCGGCTACCGCCAGCAGTTCTCGTAGGGCAGACCGGTCAGTCGTTCCACCACATGACGGGTTTCGGGCGTGACGTCGGCCTTGTCGCCGCCGTTGCGCAGGCGGGTGATCTCTGTCAATACGATGCCGTCCGTACGCTTGTTGATGGCGAGATGGGCGGACACAATCCAGCAGATGACCATCGCGACGGCAAAACGGTAAACCAGCCCAGCAGCACGGCTCCCAATCCAATGCCCGTCGTCTGCCGTGCGCGCGTCGCGTCGAAGCCGACCGCGCCCAGCACCAGGCCGACGGCAATCGTCGCTATTCCCGAGCCCAGCTGACGGAACGATGCCTGAATGCCGGAGAACGTGGCGGAACGGTACCGGCGAGTCACGATCTGGTCGATGTCCGCGATGTACGGGAACACCGCCCACCACGGTTTCGGCAGCGTGCCAACCAGCATCCACGCCGCGAACAGCCAGGCCGTACCAAGCCAGCCGATGAAATTGATCGCGTACAGCCGTTTCGGGCCTATCTTGGTCATCGCCCAGCCGAACACCGGCATCAGCGGCAGCGAGACGGCAGCGCATCCCGGCATCAGCGACGCGAACGCCGCCGTATGGTTCCAGTCGTGCACCACGAAGAACACGAACGTCTGGCCGAACACGTCCATCGTCACCTGCACCAGAAGGTAGATGGCCAGATGCTTGCGGAACTCCTTGATGCGCAGCGTGCTCGCATACTCGCGCAACACCAGCCGCGCACGCCGCAGCCAGCCCGCCATGCCGACGTGCCCGTCACTCGCCCCGCGCGTGCGCGCCGAATCCGGCAGTCTCAGGCGTCATCTCCCAGGTACACCGTCAGCAGGCGAACACGTATATGCCGAACAGCATCCCCGGAATCCACAGGAACACCCCCAGCGGGATCATCGGCGATATCATCATCAGCAGCAGACGGCGTACGGCCACCTGCCCCAGCTGAACGCGCGGAATGCGGATCGAGGTGATCGGCGGCGTGACCACCGGGGCGATCAGCGTGTTGTCGAATCCGATCACCGACACGTCACCGGGCACGTTCACGCCGTCGGCGGTGAACCGCAGCACGATGCCCACCGCGATCAGATCGTTGTAGGTGATGATGGCGGTGGTGTCCCCGCCCTCCAATGCGAGCGCGGCCTGATAGCCGCCCTCGACTGTGGGGTGCACCGGGCCTATCTGATTGACCTTGAATCCCATGCGGTTCCCGATGTCATGCACCGCGGCCCACCTCGACTGATTGGCCCATGACGCGGCCGGGCCGGCGACGTACGTGACCGCGAGCGTTTCAGCAGGCTCAGCGCGCACGGTGCCGATGCGCGGATCGGGCACAACACTGGCCACGCCTTCGAGAGGACAGTTCAGCACGACCAGCGGCACGCGCTTCGCATAGTCGCGGATGAAACTGATGCCGGGCGCGTCGGTGGACAGGATGACGCCGTTCACCTTGTCGGCGAGATGGTCGAGCATCTGCTGTGTGCGCTGCCCGGACGACCCCGTTTCGATGACGCTCACCGCGCTGTCCGATTCCATGGCCGTGACCTGCGCCCCTTTGAGGGTCTGCGACGAGACGCCGTCGGCACCACCAGCGCGATGATGCTGCCGGGGAGGCCCCGAACGGGGAGAACGGAGGCGGTGCGCTCGCACTGCCGACCGGCACAGACGACCGCGAGGCCAAGGCCGCCTACACGTTCGCGCACGGCGACGGCGTGAAGGTGAATCTTGCGCAGGAGGGCATTCCTCCGCTGAAATCGACGCTCGGCGACCCGCGGCCCAGACCGATGATTTCTTCGGAGGGCAGAAGCCCCACGCCGTCATCGCCCAGGCGTCCAAGGACGTGCGCACCGACTTCACGTATCTGTCGTACACGGCGTACGCGAACTCGATCGCCGTGGATTCCATCGGCCAGTCATACCACGGCAAACTCACCTTGCACGAGGCCCTGCAGCAGTGGGGCGAATCGCTCAAGAAATATGGAGAAGAGTAAGGCTTCACCGTACGGTAGGCCGGGTGCCGACCCGAACAATGAAAGGAACATCATGCAACTGTTGTGATCGTGCCGCACGCACGATCGAAATCCCTTCATAATCCGCCGTGCGCGGCAGTCCGACATCCAACCCCTGATGCGACACGCCCGGATTGCTTCGCACAATTGAAGCACGGCATTCCGGAGAATGGCGGAATGCCGCGACCCTGTGAACGCAGATAGACGATTGTGCTACGCAATTCGGGCGTGTCGCGTCAGGGGTTGGATGAAAGACCCTCACGCTCCGGTCCGATAGGCGCAACCACACACCGGAAAAGAAGAACCCGGCGGGGAAGCCGCCGGGTGAGAGAAGAGAGAGAAGAAGGGGTTCAATTATGGGGTTTCAACAACCTCGCCAACGTTGTAACAACCGCTGACATGTTCTATATAACCGCATCATGCTTGGAGGAATGATGCACGTTCCTCGGAATTATCTGTGAGATGTGTGCCCGACTTGTGAGCATGTAGTCACATCCCGGCACAATGTACGGAAAACCGGCCAATAGGCAAGGAACATGGCAGTTCTTCACCGGTAACAACCCTCCGTCACTTTGCGGCGGGCTGAGCAAACGGCAGAGCTGTTTGTAGACGAAGGCGATCCGACAGGCGAGCAAGTGGGCTGCGGCCGAAGGCCGTCCCCAATTGCAGGGCCCGAATGGCTGTCGCGTAGCGACTGTACCGTTTTGCCCCCGCTGGCGGGGGGCTGTCGCGTAGCGACTGGGGGTGGTCACCGGTCGTCGCAATCATCCTCTGCGGACCCACCCGCATCCACATCCTCCCCAACTACCGCAGCCGGGTTCGATGGCAGCAGCGACCACGCGTACGACACCTGATACTCATAATCGCTGCCGCGCCGCTGCTCGCTCAGCCGCAGCTATTCGTCCAGCAGGCCATTGATACGCTGCTGCACGTCCATGAGCTCGTCACGGGTCAGCAGCAGCGTCCCGGTGGTCATCGGCGTGAAGGGGAATTGCCGACGTCTCTCAGTGAGGGGTATGGCCGCGCCAGCTTCCATGACACCGTTGATGCGCATGCGCAGCGCCTTGAGCACCCCGTCCATGACCCTCATGCGCATGGCGGAGTCACGTTGCTCGCTAACGGCCATGCTGAAGGATTCCGCGGCGGGCGCGAACGACTGTTTGGCACCAGAGGGTGCCACATCGGTCAGGTCGACTTGCTCGCCGGCCGTGACACCGGTACCGGTGGCGGGCGGGGGCAATGTCAGGGCCGGCGCCGCCGGTACTTGCATGATGCCGGTCATCGCAACACATGCGATAGCCGCCAAAGCGCGGAACCATTATTTGTGCGCCATGCTTCTCCTTGTTATTCTTCAATCCCCATATATGAAAGACGCCATATCACGGCGTCACTTCCTTGTATGACTGTCAGTTGAGCATGATATATGAAAAATATTTCCTATTTACTACCATTGCTCACGTGTCGGACGAAAAATCCCCCTGACATTCATATGTCAGGGGGATTACAACAAAGCCTCAACAGTAAACGGCCCTTGTCAGCGCCTAGATTTCACTGCTTGAGTTCGGCTTGAGCCGCGGCAAACCGCTCAGCCTCGGCCTTCTTGCGGGCGGCGAGCTCGGTGTCGAAGCGGGTGAGCTCCTCGGCCACAGCCTCAGGCGGAATTTTCGCGAAAATCGGATGCGGCTTCGGCACCGGAGTGCCGGCCACCAGACGCTCGCTCTCCCACGGGTGCACGGTCTCACCGAGCTTGTAGTCGCCGGTGATGATCGGGTACGTGAAGCCCGGCTTGTCGAGGTCTTCGACCTCTTCAAGGCGCGGCAGCGGCGAGAATACGCCTGAGCCGCCCAGCGCCTCGTAGACCTTCTGCGACGCGTGCGGCAGGAACGGCGCCAGAAGGTGGTTCGCGTCGTACACCGCCTGCGCTGCCACATGCAGCACCGTGCCCAGACGAGCCTCGTCGTCCTTGATCTTCCACGGCTCCTCGGCGGAGATGTACTTGTTGATGTCGCCGACCACGCGCATCGCGGCGACCAGCGCGTTCTTCTGGTGATGCTTCTCGATCAGCGCGCCGATCTCGTCGAACGCGTCCGAGGTCTCCTTGAGCAGCGCACGGTCCTCGTTGGTCATCGAGTCCTCGTCGAGCGCCGGGATCTCGCCGAAGTTCTTGTTGATCAGGTTGGCGACGCGATTGACCAGATTGCCCCAGCTCGCGGCCAGCTCCTCGTTGTTGTGGCGTACGAACTCGGCCCACGTGAAGTCGGCGTCGGAGGTCTCCGGTCCGGCGATCGAGATGTAGTAGCGCACAGCGTCCACGGGGTAGCGAGCGAGGATGTCCTTGACGTAGATGACGATGCCGCGCGACGAGCTGAACTTCTTGCCCTCCATCGTCATGAACTCGCTGGCCACCACCTGCTCGGGCAGGTTCAGCGGGCCGAGTTCACCGGTCTCTCCGCCCTTGGAACCCTTGCCGTTGTAGGCAAGCATCTCGGAGGGCCAGATCTGGGAGTGGAAGGTGATGTTGTCCTTGCCCATGAAGTAGTAGGCCGGGCAGCTCGGGTCGTTCCACCACTCGCGCCACTTCTCCGGGTCGCCTTGGCGGCGGGCCCATTCGATGGAGGCCGACAGGTAGCCGATCACCGCGTCGAACCACACGTACAACTTCTTGTTCGGATTGTCGATCCATCCCGCCACCGGTACGGGGATGCCCCAGTCGATGTCGCGCGTGATGGCGCGGGGCTTGACTTCCTTGAACAGGCCGATGGAGAAGTTGATGACGTTGGTGCGCCAGCCCTTGCGGGTCTTGAGCCACGCGAGGTTCGCCTCGGCGAGCGCCGGCAGGTCGAGGAAGAAGTGTTCGGTCTCCTCGAAGCGCGGGGTTTCGCCGTTGATCTTGGAGACGGGGTTGATCAGCTCGTCGGGGTCGAGCTCGTTGCCGCAGGCGTCGCACTGGTCGCCGCGGGCGCCGTCGGCGTGGCAGATCGGGCATTCGCCCTCGATGTAGCGGTCCGGCAGCGTGCGTCCGGTGGACGGCGAGATCGCGACCTTCTGCGTGCCCTTATAGATGTATCCGTTCTGCAGGCACTGCTTGAACAGCTCCTGCACCACATGCTCATGGTTGCCGGTGGTGGTGCGGGTGAACAGGTCGTAGCTCAGGCCGAGGTCGCACAGGTCCTTGGCGATCACGCGGTTGTAGCGGTTCGCGAGCTCCTGGGCGGTCAGCCCCTCCTTCTCCGCCTCGACGAGAATCGGGGTGCCGTGCTCGTCGGTGCCGGACACCATCAGCACGTCGTTGCCCTTCATACGCTCATATCGGGCGTAGACGTCCGAGGGCACGCCGAAACCGGCGACATGCCCGATGTGACGGGGGCCGTTCGCGTACGGCCAAGCGACATTTACCAAAACATGACTCATAAATCCCGATTATCCGGCTCAGCGGGGACACCGCGGCGTATCCACAGCATTATCCACAATGCGGCGTCGCGGAATGTGAGTTATGCACATATCCACAGATTTCGCCGGGTCGGTGGCGGACCGCCGCATCGTATGGTTATGGTCGGCGTATGAACAGAATACTGCCTTCGGATATCAGATATGGAGCCGCGCCGGCGCCCGACCAGACGGATGTCGCTGAAGCGGCAAAAGTCGGCAAGCCGCAGCCCAACGCGACACAGCCCAACACAGGGCCGCCCAGCGCAACGCGACCCACTGCGGCGGCGCCAAGCAAGACTCAGCCCGGCGCAACGCGGCCCGGCACGGAGTCAGCCGGCACAATCAGCCGCAGCGACAACGCCGTCGCAATCGTTTCCGACCTCATCGCGCGCGGCACCATGCCGCGTATCGACACCACGCCACTGCTCACCCACAAGGACCTTCCCGGTCCGCTCAGCATGGCTCGGCTGACGCATTTCGGCACCCTGCACTCGCTCGACCAAACCAACGCATACAGCGCCGAGCACGCCGACACCCTGTACGGCCGCGCGATGATCGCGCTGAAACTCATCCCGTTCGGGACGATCGCATGCGCGCTCACCGCCGCGTGGGTATGGCTCGGCGGCACGTTCCCGCGCACGGTCGATGTCATATCCAGCTCCCATTACCGGGCGGATTCGCACGGACGGAAGATTCGCGTCTTCAACCGCAAGACGGCTCCCGAGCACGTCATACAGGTCGGGAACCTGCGCATCACCACGCCGATGCGCACAGCCTGCGACATCGCGCTGCTGACGCCGGGAGAGCTGAACGAGCACGACGCGTGCGACGTGCTGTGCGCCTTGTTCGAGGAGTATCAGGTCAGTCTTGCGCAGTGCATGCAGACGCTCGATGACAACCATTTCTGGCCGAACACCCAACCGGCCAGGGAACTGTTCACATCAATGAAGCATTTCTTCTGATTGCAAGCGGTCGCGGGGCCGCATCGGCCTCCCGTCCGACTCAACCATCGACACGGCTCACCGCCACGACACATCAGCACGACGCATCAGCACGACGAAAGGAGAGCCACATGCGAATGCCATCACAGGAGAAGACATTGCAGCGACTGCAGAATCCCGCGGAGACGCTGTGCGAGCGTCCCCGCGCGGGGACGGCCAGGCGACGGCTTCGGCACAGTCAAGCCAGACGAGCCAAACGCAAGAGCATTCCCGGCAGACGGATGCATACTCTGCAACGACGTGAACAGGCGACGGCGTCACGGCGGTCAACGCGGGCGGCTCCTCCCCCTCCGCCGCTCAGACTCTCCCCGCTGCTGGCGTGCGATCCCGCGACCGCGCCGGAAGTGCTCTGGTTCATCGCCGAGCATGAGCCGGAACTGCGGCGCTGGCTGGTCGCCAATCCCAGCGCGGACGCCGCACTTCTGGAATACGTCGCGCAGGCGGGCGGCCCCGGCGTCAACCGCGCCCTGACCATCCTGCTCGACGGTCTGCCGGCGGCATAAGTCAGGATTTCATTGCCAGAACGGCCGTATACACCTGCTTGCGGTTCGGCAACGAGCCATCCGGCAGCGGATGTTCGGCGACCACCTGCGCGATCGCGTCTTTGATGCGCACGCCATCCTCCAGGGCACGGTCGATGGCCAGCACGGCCAGATCGTCGATGCTCAACGTCGCCGGCGCGGCCGCCTCCGCCTCCTCATCCGACGCGCCACCAATCACCAGCACCATCTCGCCGCGCGGCGGATTGTCAACGACGCCTTGGCGTATCGTGCCGACCATGCCGCGACGAATCTCCTCATAATCCTTCGTCAGCTCGCGGCACAACGCCATCGCGCGGTTCGGGCCGAACGCATCGAGCAGGTCATCCATCGAATCCGCGATGCGATGGGGCGTCTCGTAGAACACGATCGTGCGGCGCTCGGACTGCAGCATGCGCAGATGCTGCACGCGTTCGGAGTGCTTGCGCGGCAGGAACCCCTCATAACAGAACCGGTCGGTCGGCAGGCCGGAGAGCGCGAGCGCGTCGAGCACGGCGCTCGGTCCGGGCGCGCACGTGACCGGCAGCCCACGCTCGATGGCCCGGCGCACGATCGCCAGTCCGGGATCGTTGATGGTCGGCATGCCCGCGTCGGATACCACCAGCACGGTGGCGCCGGTCTCCACACGGTCGAGCAGCCCGTCGGCCTTGGCTCGCTCGTTGTGGTCGTGATAGGCGATGACCGTGCCGTTCACGTGCACGCCGAGTCGGTTCGCGAGGTCATACAGTCGCCGCGTGTCCTCGGCTGCGACGATGTCGGCGTCCGCCAGCAGCGCCTTCAATCGGTCGGAGGCGTCGCCCACATTGCCGATCGGCGTGGCGGCGAGCACAACAGTGCCGCTCGGCACCATGACCGTCCGCGGGGCGGCCTTCGGCTCGGTGGCGTCCGGTACAGTGGCGTCCGGTACAGTGGCGTCCGGCGAGGCGCCCTCCAGCACGACTTGCGAATCATCTTGCACAGTATCCATGGTTCCCAGTATCCCGCACGCCAAGTACCTGACGGCCACCCGTTGCGTACCTAAGTGCGCGCCGAAACGACAAGTGCGCGAACATAAGAACGCAAATGATCCTGTTTGCGTACCTAAGTGCGCACGGTCGTCGTTTCAGCGCGCACTTAAGAACGCAAAACCGCCTATCTGCACCGCTATATACCGCGTCTCCCCTGTTACACCCCCGCTGGTATGGTTCTTAGAGTTTTCTTAATGGAATTACACCATTGATAGTGACGGGAATTTTCATGGGTTTCGTTCATTTCATCGTCAATTTGCTGAAGGACCCTCGCGGCGCAATCGCCAGCTGGATTGCCATGGGCACCGCACCTGCGCTCGGCTTCATCTTTCTCATCGTATTCATTGAGACGGGCGTGGTGTTCTTCCCGTTCCTCCCCGGCGACTCGCTGCTGTTCGCAGCCGGCTTCTTCGCCGCGCAGGGCGACAGCGGGCTGCCGTTGATGGCACTGCTGCCCATAGTGTGGATTGCTCCGATCCTGGGCGATCAGAGCAACTACTTCATCGGACACTTCTTCGGACGCCGAATCATCGCGTCAGGCAAGGTGAAGGCCATGACGCCGGAACGGCTGGCGAAAACCGAGAAGATGATCGAGAAATGGGGGCCACTGGCGGTGTTCCTCGGGCGTTTCTTCCCATTCATCCGCACGTTCATGCCGTTCATCTCCGGTATTTCCGGCATGCGCTGGAGCCGGTTCACCCCGTTCTCGGTGCTGGGCGGCCTGTGCTGGTCCACGCTGTTCACACTGCTGGGATTCTTCTTCGGCAACATCCCCGTCGTGCAGAAGCATTTCGAACTGGTCATCGTGCTGATTCTGCTGGTGTCGCTGCTGCCGACCATCATCGGACTGCTCAAGGCGAAATTCGGCAAGAAGCCCGGTACCGCGGCGAACTCATCGAGTGTGGCGGCCGGCACGCAGAACAAGTAACGCGACCGGCCACTCCTGTTGGCCGCCCGGCCTGCCTGATTACGTTCCGTTGCGTCACTGGGTGAGGGCTCACCCAGTGACGCACCCCACGCACAGTGACGCATATCAGCCCATAACCGGCACCCAATTTTCACACACGCCGGCTTGCATTTGGACATGGGTCGTATTAATGTGTATTGAGTTGTCCTGCGAAGCAAGGCAACATCCAAGGGGCTGTAGCTCAGTTGGTAGAGCGCTTCGTTCGCATCGAAGAGGTCGTGGTTTCGATTACCATCAGCTCCACGAAGGCCGATTCCATTCCACCGGGATCGGCCTTTTTCATTTTTCGCCCCCGATGACCATACGCCCCCGCTGGCGGGGGCTGCCGAGCACAGCGAGACTGGGGGGGGTCTGGAGCCGATACGGTAAAGACCGCCCCCATGGTAAAGACCACCC
>OAWA01001202.1_pt1 | contig 13006 bp, 11 predicted proteins | sample 1516971 | NCBI WGS metagenome assembly OAWA01 (sample SAMEA2580097, study PRJEB22360) | human gut metagenome | biome: human gut; feature: human-associated habitat; material: faeces | place: Denmark | collected 2008/2010
GTAACTTTTCACTATGGGTTTGCTTTTTGTGTATTTATGGAGTTTTCTTATGACTTGGTCTGTTTGGTTCAATCATCATGCGCTTTTTAAAGATACCAAAACCATTAATGTCATAATTAATTGGTGGATAGATTTTAAATTTTTTCTATGAGTTTATTTCCTTGGATCACATCATTCATGGGTAATGAACTAGATAAATTAATTCTTGGAATTTTATAAAGGAAATGTGGATGTAAGTCGTTTCAAATAGATCGAATTTGTTAGATGAAAGAAAAAAGGCAATATATTTTTTAATAAAAATGATTGACGCTGTAATTTTTATTTCGTATTATATCTGGATATTTTTTGTAATTCCGTCTTTTTTGGTAAGGACACTCACCATCTGGGGAATTCTTCTCATTGGAATTTTCGTTGGCTTATCTATTTTGGGGCTTGGCAGATTTAAAAAAGATAAACACTATTCTATTCTCATGATTATCGTACTTGTACTAGGTCTTGTGAGTGGTTTGACTTGGCTCGGCTAAAAGCTGAAAGGTGTATCGGCACTGATGAGTTGGTAAAAAATAAAATAAGGGAGAATATTAATGAAAATCAAAGAAAGTGAAAATGAGATTTTTATTCCGAAAAGGCGTGATGTCTCAATTTGGACGTTGATTTTTTTGATTTTAGTGCTGTCCGCATTGCTTTGGATGATGAAACTGTCTTATGAAGGCTGGTACTTTAGCCGTTACAGTACTCAGGATAGAAAGTGGGATCGCCCACAATACTTACAAATGATAATGTTGGGAATTATTATCATTGGATTGTTTTATGCAATTTTTAAAGTAATTTGTATATTAAACAAATATCCTGGCGTTCACTTGTCAGCAATAGGAATTAATCACACGTCGTGGCAAAACGTGAAAAAAATAAACTATCAGAGAAATTTGATTCGTATTTCGAGAAATGGTGACAGCCCACTTGAATTTTTCCCAAGTCAATTTAAGGAAAAGGATTTTGATAAAATAAGTGCAGCGTTCAAAAAAGCAGAAGAAAAATGGGGAACTTTAAGAGTAGAAAATGAAAGCAGAAAATAGATACATCCAATTTGCAGCGGTGTTGAACAGTGCTATGCAATTTATTGCTACATTTATTATCTTTTATCTTCTTGGGAACCTCTCAGCACTCCTGGCAGTATTTTCACTTTTCCTGATTTGGCAAATTTTGACAGAGCTTGGCTATTTCTGGGCTTATAAAAGAGGTTGGCATTCTACGTCAAAAGGAAAAGATTTAGTTAGCTATCAGGGAAGTTTACCTTTTCCTAATTTCGTCAAAAATGATGAGAATTATCTCAAACAACGGTCAAATTTGACGACCTATGCACGCATGATTCGACTTGTTTTTTCATTCAGTTGCGCCTTTGTTCTCAATTTATATTATGTTCTAGTAATCACAGTGATTACACAGACGCATATTGTGAACATAGGAAAAATTTTATTTACAGTTTCATGCCTTGCAATGTGGGGCATAAGTCTTTTCATTTGGTTTGGCTATAAACGTTTGTTTCCAAAAATTTTTCGTTTAAAAATCACTTGGCTGGAGAATAATCGTCCGTTTTTTGAAGAGAAGTAGCTATCAGCACTGATAGAACTTTCACATGTTTCCTCCAAATAAGAAAGGATACATTTATGAAAAAATTTAATTTTAGAAACATTTCAAAACCTATGTGGGGGATGAGTGTGCTTGTGACAGTTGCATTCACATTTCTTGGCATTCGTGCTTTGATTCGCTTCATCTTTTGGAATCGTCCGACTTTTTATGGATTTTTGCTCTCGTTATTGATTCTATTGCTAGTCTGGGTACCAACGGTAATTTATGGGCGGAAATCAGCGATGAGATTCAAAAAATCAAAGCCATGAAAAGAAAAGTGAAAGACCTGATTTGGGAAATTATTTTTGTGTTGTTTCTACTTGCTATTGGTTTGACCTTTGTCATTAGTGGTGTTTGGAATATTTTAGATTACTTTCAGGGGAGTAGCAAAGATGTAGCAACTGAAATAATGAGTGGAGCAACTGTCCTGCTTGGATTGATGATTTTGTCCATCTTTATAGCTGGAAAATTTTCGGGGAAACTTTCGCATATCTGGGCAGAATGGGTTATTTGGTCTTTGGTTGTCGTCATGGGACTCTTATTTTTCTGGGGATTAGACATTGTCATCACGAAACCCGCACAGATGTGGGTAAGCTCAGGAGTGGAAAACTCATCACCTGTTTTTTGGCTCATTGCAAGCCCTGCCTTTATTATCTTACTCATCTGGGCAAGAAAATCAACACTGAAAAATACAGGAGGGATTCTTACCTTTGTTGAATTGGCAGAAGAAGGTAAGAAGAAAAAAACGAAAAATCGAAAAGTAAAATTAGATGGAAAATAGATAATAACGGTTAGGTGGAGTTATCAGCGCTGATAGAAAGGAAAAATCATGCTAAACCCGAAAAAAATACCACCGCCAAACAAATGGTGGAAAATTCCGCTGGGAAGTTTGGGAATTATCCTGACAGTTACTGCGATTCTTTTGCCATGGCTTGTTGGAGGAACTGGGCGTATGAGCTTACTCTCTATCTTGTTAGGACTGGCAGGGTGCTTCGCTGTTGTCTTTGGCTTTACTTTCAGAATTTCTGGACATTTTTACAACATTTCAATCGGTATTCTCGGTCTACTCGTCTTTATTGCAGGCATGATCACGATGATATTTAAAATCATAGCTCCTGCAAATGTCAATGGCAGAGGCGCCATTATTTTAGGACTGCCTGCTCTGACAGGGAGTCTGATGATGGGACCATTTATAAATGACTTCATTGATCCTTGGCTTAAAAAACGGAAACATAGGTGGAACGCGAGGAAAAAGAAGAAAAAATGAACAGAATGAAGTTTTATCAGCATTGACAGAAAGAAAACGATAGTAAATAAATAAATAAAGAAAGAAATTTATGAGTGATAAAAATTTCAAATTTGAAAAAGAAGTAGAAAAATATAAAAATCCATCATTGAAAAAATTTAAGACTGCGAGTTTACTTTGGAATTCTCGTGAGCTTGGAATTGGTTATAATCGAGCTGAAGTTGATGAGTTTTTAAAAGTTATCTCGCAAAATCCCTCTTTATCAGAAGAAATAACTAAAAGGAAGTTTAAATCAGAGTTTCATGGGTATATAAAATGGGATGTAAAGTTCTTTTTGGAAGAAGTCGCTGCTTATCGATATGCCGAAAATCACAAAGAGGAAATCAGGATTAAACAAGAAGAAAAACTGGCATCGATTGATTTGAATAATCCAAATTTTCGCTCATCAATCTATGGATATAAGAAAACAGAAGTTGATGAATTTTTGCAATTAATAGCAGCTTTAGATAATAAAGAAATTTTTGAGAAAAATTTTCATAGCCAAATTGGAGGTTATTCTAAAAATGATGTGGATTGGTACTTAGATAAAGCAATTAACTCTAAATCAAAAAAATAAAATTTACAAATCGATAATTCAAACATTAGATAAAATAAATCTTGTCTAATGTTTTTTGGTTTTTAGCTATCAAAAAGTCCCGTTCCACAGGGAAAGGCATACAAAAAAGGTTTTTTTTGGTATAATAAGGGATAAAACTAAAAATTAAGAGAAGTTTTAAGTGAAGGAGATTTTTATGCTCAAGCTTCAAAAAAAATTAAAAAAAGATTACGGATTAGTCTTCAATGATGAAGATTTATTAAAAACAGCTTTTACACACTCTTCATTTACAAATGAAGAACGGCTCCCAAAGATTGCAAACAATGAACGTTTGGAATTTTTGGGAGACGTTGCCCTATCTTTGGTTATTTCTGATTATCTTTATCGGACATATCCTGAGAAATTAGAGGGAGAACTTTCCAAAATGCGCTCAAGCATTGTTCGGACAGAATCACTTGCTAATTTTTCACGCTCATGCGGTTTTGGTGAGTTCTTGCGATTAGGTCATGGTGAAGAAAAAATGGGTGGTCGTGACCGCGAAACAACACTAGAGAACCTTTTTGAGGCTTTTTTAGGTGCGCTTTTTATTGACCAAGGAATGGATGAAGTTCGTAAATTTATCCAACATGTAGTCATTCCTCATGTTAAAAATGATGACTATGTTAAAGTGATTGACTATAAAACAGAACTTCAAGAAGTGTTACAAATTGGTGGAGAAACAACGATTAGCTACAAGATTCTGAAAGAAGAAGGGCCAGCTCATGACCGTTCCTTTGTGGCCGCGGTTTTTAACAATGGTAAAGAACTCGGACGAGGGCTTGGAAAATCTAAAAAAGTTGCAGAACAAAAAGCAGCAGAAAATGCAATAAAAGGGCAAAACCATGTATCTTAAAAAAATGGAAATTGTCGGCTTCAAATCTTTTGCCGATAAGACTAAAGTTGAATTTGATAAAGGGATAACCGCAGTTGTCGGTCCAAATGGTTCTGGGAAATCAAATATTGTTGAAGCATTGCGCTGGGTTTTGGGCGAGCAATCGGCTAAAGCACTTCGTGGTGGGAAAATGCCCGATGTTATTTTTGCTGGAACTGAAAAAAGACGTGCTCTTAATTATGCTGAGGTTATTGCTCATTTTGACAACTCTGATCATTACCTGCAAGGACAAGATGAGAATGAAGAAGTTGTTATTACCAGACGTTTATATCGAAATGGCGATTCCGAATTTTTGATGAATGGTCGTAAATGTCGTTTGCGTGATATTCATGATTTATTTACAGATACTGGGCTTGGTCGTGACTCTTTATCGATTATTTCCCAAGGACGAATTGAATCGGTTTTTAATTCTAAACCGGAAGAAAGACGTGCCATTTTTGAAGAAGCGGCAGGTGTTTTAAAATACAAAAATCGACGAAATGAAACTGAATCAAAATTAAATTCAACCCAAGATAATCTTGACCGTTTAGAAGATATCATTTTTGAATTAAATAGTCAGCTCGTGCCCTTACAATCGCAAAGAGATACTGCACTCCGTTTTCAAGAACTAGAAGCAGAACGTTCAGACTTGTCACTTTCTGTACTGGTTGGTCAGTTGGAATCTAAAAAAGCCAAATATGATCAAACAGAACTTGATTTGGCGCAAGTGTCACAGGAATTAGCGAGTTTATCAACTCGTAAAAAAGTTTACGATGAGCAAGTCAGTCAATTACGTACAGAACGCCAAAAAGTAGAAGCCGAGCAAGAAAAATTGCAAGCTGACCAACTTAATTTTTCTAATCTAAAATCAGATTTAACAAGAAAAATCGAATTATTTGATGTTCAAAAAGATTCATCAGAAAAATCAGCTGCGGAACGCGAAGAACGTTTAGAAAACTTAAAAAGTCGTTTAGAAATCACTCAACAAAATTTGGCAGAAGTTCAAAAAAAATCAGAACTTTTACTGACAGAAAAAAATGACTTAGATAAATTACTGACAGAGCTGTCAGCAGATTTAGCGACCTTATCTGAACCACCAGAAGTGGTCATGGAACGGTTACGTGATGAATTTGTTCAATTAGTTGAAGAAGAAGCCCAAATCTCAAATGAAATCGTTAGAAATAAAGCTGAAATTACAGATTTGAGCCGTAGACAATCTGAACAGGATGAGTCTGTCAGAGAAAATTTGACTAAATTTGAAAAAATCAGTCAAGATTTATCTGAAGCTCAGGAAAATTTAAATACTGTTAAAAAAGAAATCGAGACCCTTTTAGCGAAATTTGAAGAAGGAAATCAAGTAGAGAAAAAACAGGCAGAATTAGAACGTTTAGCCCAAAATAAAATGTATGATTATCTGCAAGAACTTAACCAACATAAGGCCCGTTTGACTTTCTTGCAAAATATCCGTGAGAGTCATAGTAATTTATTTGCTGGTGTCCGTGCCGTGATGCAAAATGCTTCACAAATTGGTGGTGTGATTGGGGTTGTTTCTGATTTATTGACCTTCGACCCTAAATATACAACAGCCATTGATATTGCTCTAGGTGGCGGGAGCCAAAATGTAGTCACAGAAGACGAAAATGCGGCTAAAAGAGCAATTGCTTTTCTACGTGAAAAAAGATTAGGACGGGCGACTTTTCTACCGTTTACAACGATTAAAGGACGAGACTTTAATGGTTTAAATCGTATTCAAAATATGACAGGATTTGTTGATTTAGCAATCAATCTTGTAAGCTTTGAAAGTCGTTTGCATAAGGCGATGAGCTCACTTTTAGGAACAACGGTGATTGTTGATTCTGGAGAAAATGCAACTGCTATCGCTCGAGCAATGAATTATAATGTTCGGATTGTTACGCTTGACGGAACACAGATTAACCCTGGTGGTTCTTATGCAGGGGGAGCTGGGAAACGTAATTCAACAACTTTTACTTCTGTTGAAATAAGTAATTTAGAAAAACAAATTAAGTTATCAGAAGAGCAGTTAAAAATTTCAGAAAAAGAAGTTCAAAAAGCCCAAAGTGCTCGTCAAGAATTGCTAAAAGAAATTGAACTTTTGAAAACTCAAGGGGAAGAAAAACGTTTTGTTGAACAATCTTTGAATTTGAAAATTGAACAATTAACAGAACAAAAAGTTGCGCTAGAACAATTAACTAATCTGTCAGCAAATCAAGAAGCAACGGGTAATTTGCTTGAATTAACTAAAGAAAATGAACATAATGTAGAAGTTCTTGCAAAAATTACAGAACGAAAAGCTGAAATTGAAAAGCAACTTGAAGAAGTTAAAACGAATAGTCAAGCGCATAAAGCCTTGCAATCAGAGAAAACAAGTGCTTTAAATCAGGCTCAACTTCGTCAATCAGAAGTGGTCAGTGAATTGAAATTCACCAAAGCAGATGAAAAACGTTTACTGACAGACTTGTCAGCCTTGACAGAAGAAAAAAATCAACTGACAGCACTTTTAAACCCTGTCCAATTTGATGAAACAGAAAGAAATAATTTCTTAAAACAACTGACAGAAGTAGAAGAACGCTTGAGTCAAATTAATGTCCGAATGGTTAGTTTAAAATTTGAACGTGAAGATTTAGCAGCTCAAATGGAAGATTTAGAACAGCACAATCAAGATTTTATCCAGCAAACGCAAGAACTTAACACGAAAAAAACGCGTTATGAAATGCAATTGGAACAAATTGAAGGACAATTGATGACACTTCAAGAAACGTTGAATAGTGAACATCAAATCAGTTTTGAAGAGGCGCAAGCCACTGCAAAAATAGTGGATGATTTAGCGGAGGCTGAGCAAAAACTCAAAAATCTAGAACGTCAAATCAAGGTATTAGGACCAATTAACTTGGATGCCATTGCTCAATTTGATGAAGTCAATGAACGCTTTACTTTCCTTTCAAGTCAAAAAGATGATTTATTAGAAGCTAAAAATCTTTTATTGAGTACAATCGATGACATGAATGATGAAGTTAAAATTCGGTTTAAAACAAGTTTTGATGCGATTCGTGAAAGTTTCAAAACGACCTTTGCTCAAATGTTTGTTGGTGGGCTTGCTGATTTAGAATTAACAAGCGACAACCTTTTAGAAGCTGGGGTTGAAATTAAAGTACAACCGCCAGGTAAAAAATTATCAAGTTTAAATTTGATGAGTGGTGGAGAAAAAGCGCTGACAGCTTTAGCTTTAATTTTTGCAATCTTAAGAGTACGAACAGTACCTTTCGTAGTTCTTGATGAGGTTGAAGCGGCACTTGATGAAGCCAATGTTAAACGTTTTGGTGATTACATGAATCACTTTGATAATAGTAATCAATTTATTGTTGTAACACACCGTCGTGGAACTATGGCGGCAGCAGGTTCAATGTATGGGGTTACAATGGCTGATGCTGGGGTTTCTAAGATGATTTCAGTGAAACTTGATTCGGCTATTAATTGAAATTTAAGATAGTTTTAATCTATAAATGCTACACTATAAATTGATTTTTGAAGGACTGCCTAATTTATGGCTTGGTATATGATTTTCCTAAAAATAAGGAAAGTCGTATAATTTAAGCAACAAAAACATGAATTTAAAAAATTTCATTAATAAAAAAAATAATGAAATTGGCGTTTTTCGTATTCATTAATAAGTTTTATATTAATGAATTGACTGCAGTTTTTCTTTAAATTAAGGAAGAATGAGTATATTTTCTGGGGATAATAAATTGAAAAAATTACTATCTGCTTTCAACACACGTGTTGGTTTGCTTAGTTTTATTGTATTTTTTGTATGGGTAAAATCGATGATTGCCTACTTCGGAGTTTTTAATCTTCGCGGAGTTGGTCCAGCAGAATTATTGCTGATGATTATTAACCCAATTGGTTTTACAGCTATTTGTTTTGCTGTTTTACTCTTTATTAGAAGAACTTCGCTTTTCTATTTAGCGACACTGGTCTTAACGATAGCTGCAAACTTTTTGCTCTATCTTAATATTCTCTATTATCGAGAATTCACCGATTTCATCACGATTGATACGATGACTGGTGGGGCCGGAATGTTCCAACATGGTTTTGATTTTGGTTCGGTGCCTGTTCATTTGATGGACTGGGTTTATTGGATTGACCTTGTAGTCATTATTGTTTTATTGATTGCTAAAAAAATGAAATTCGACCAACGACCGGTTGGTGCGAAAAGAGCATTTACTTATCTTTCAATGGGCTTGGCTTTGTTCGGTTTGAATTTCTGGTTTGGAGATTTTAATAAACACCAATTGATTTTGCGTAAGGCTCAATCAGATAAAACCTATATTGTTCGATATCTTGGCTTAGGCCCATGGATGTTAACAGACGGTTATTATACGAATTTAGCAAATACGCAACGGAAAGATGCCAGCAAAGAAAGCTTGCAAGAAATCCAAAAATACATTGCTTCAAATCGTTATTTAGCACCGAACTTGAAAATGTATGGAATTGCTAAAAACCGCAATGTTATTGAGATTCACTTGGAATCTTTCCAACAAGCATTGATTGATTTGAAAATTAAAGGAACAGACGGAAAAGAACATGTTGTTACGCCTTTCCTAAATTCAATCTATCATTCAAATTCGACTTACTCATTCAGTAATTTCTTCAATCAGGTTGGACAAGGAAAAACTTCTGATGCCGAAAATCTATTGGAAACATCAACATTTGGTTTACCAGCTGGTTCACTTTTTGCCAAATATGGTTCAACTCAAACTTTCCAAGCAATGCCGGCTATCTTGAATCAAACCGATGGTTATAGTTCAGCTGTGGTTCATGGGAACGTTGGTGCTTTCTATAATCGATTGAATACATACAAACAAATGGGTTATCAAAACTTCTTTGACCAAAGTTTCTTTGATAATTCCGCATCAAATATGAGTCCTTGGGGAATTAAAGATAAATTACTCTTCCGTGATTCTGTACCATTGCTTGAACAAATGCAACAACCTTTCTATGTTAAGTATTTGACAGTTACAAATCACTTAACATATACAATGGATGATGAAGACAAAGATCCGAACTTTGCAACTGTTGATTCAGGGAATAAATTAGTTGACGGTTACTTTGAAACGGCTCATTACTTAGACCAAGCAGTTCAACAATTTTATGATTATTTGAAGAAATCTGGCTTATACGATAAATCAATTATTGTGTTATATGGTGACCACTACGGAATTTCTGGTAGTGATAATAAGGCATTTGCGCCTTATGTTGGCTATAATGCTGATACTTTGAATAGTTACGATAGTACAATGTTACAAAGAACACCATTCATGGTAGATATTCCTGGACAAACAAATGGTCATATCATCAATACTTATGTTGGACAACTTGATGTCATGCCAACGCTTGAGCATTTACTTGGGATTGATACGAAAAAATATGTACAGTTTGGTCAAGATATGTTTGCTTCTGGTCGTCAAGACTTTGTTGCTCTAAGAAATGGTGGATTTGTAACTCCAACCATTACTCAACCAAGTTTGAATGGAAACTATTATGATACTCAAACGGGCTTGCAGATTGAAAAACTTAATGCTCAGCAAGAACAATATGTTAAAGAAACCAAGCAAAAAGTTTCTGATCTCTTAAAAGCATCTGATAAATTAAATAATCAAAATCTCCTCAGGTTCTATACTCCAGAAGGCTTTAAAGCTGTTGATCCTAAAGATTACAACTATACGGTCAAGGCAACCGAGAAGAAATTGAAAAAAGAAAATGAAGATTTAGCAGCTAGATCAAATAGTTTACTTAGTCAAAATCAAGGAAAATCAACTTTACCAGATTATTCGGTTGAAATTCCAGAAGTTGAAAAAGGACAAGATTCACCAAAGGTGAAAGATTAATAAAAATAAGATAAGTTACTGACAAAATGCTTCAAAATGAGTTAATCTAATTTTGAGGCTGGTCAGCACTTTATATTAAGAGAGGAACCAATGAAAACAGGATATTTTCTGCCAGTGTCACTTAATCATCGATTAGTTTTGCTCTGGGGCATCATCATTTTAAGCTTTGAGCGAACACTTTTTTATGAATTTAATAAAGAAGGCAACTGGTTTTTGACTATTTTGGCGATTGTTTCATATATTATCTTTATCACTTTGATTTGGCCACACCGTTTCTTCATTGCTGATGACGAGCTTCACTTTACAACTTTCCCCCGAGTGCGAATGAAAACAATTGAATTGAAATATACCACAGCCGTAAAAACAACTAAATTTGGTTTTGGATTTTCTTATGCTGGCAAACGTTATCAATTCTTCACTTTTGGAAAGTCTAAAGAAGCTTTAGCAACTTTGCATGATACGATAGAACATTCTGATAAAGTCAGTGATTTAAAAGCCTAATAAAAAAGACGGCAGTTTTGTCGTTTTTTGATTTGTCATAAAAAAATAGGACTAAAATTCATTGTTTTAGTCGATGAAAAAAGGAAAGTTATGAATATAAAATGGATATTCAAGAAAATGCTACTTCCCATAATCTTTGCTATTGTTGCATTTTTTCTTGTGAGTCATGACCAATTTTTGTACGAGGCGCCAGTTGGCAAAATTACGGTTGCCAAAATGATAAGTAGTCACGAAGTGAGTGATGATTTTCAAAATAAAGACCGTCAAGTCACGCAAGAATTGTCAATAAAAGTCCTCAATGCAAAAGGAGCAGAGCCTGGCAATTTAAATTTAAAAAACACAACAACTCTCTCTCAAACAACAGGACAAATTTATCGTGTTGGTCAGCAAGTAATCTTAAAGAAAATATCGGGAAATTATCAAATTGTGACCTTAAAAAGGGATGCACTAATTGTTGGACTACTCGTTTTATTTATTGGTTTTGTCATTAGTTTTGAACGATTTAGGGATTCAATTTTTCTTTTCTTATCTCTAGTCTTAAACCTTCTTTACTTTGTGATTGTCATCGCCCTTAACGTTGAATTTAATCCACCTGTCATTTTGCTATTTGGGATTCTGTCAGTAATTTTTGCAGCTTCCTCCCTTTTATTTGTCTTGGGACCCACAAAACAGATGCTCTATACTTTTATAACTACCGTATTAACCACTGCTTTAACTTTTTCAATTGTTTTATTCGTTCTAAAAATGACAGGGAATTCGGGTATTCATTTTGAATATTTGGACTATGTCACCCAAAATCCATCAGAGTTTTTCTTTGTTGGGACAATGATTTCAGTTTTAGGGGCAATCATGGATGGTACAGGTGATATTGTTGCAGGCCTTTTTGGTATGGCTAGACAAAATAAATTGAACAAAATAAATATGGTCAGAAAAGATTACATTAAATCAGGAATTTCAATTGGGCAAGAGCTCATTGGAACTTTGACAAATGTTTTGTTCATGATTTTCATGGCGGAAACTTTGCCGATGACGCTTTTATTATTGAGAAATGGAAATTCTTGGTCTTATATTGCAACGGTTGGTCTTAATCTTGGGTTATTACAAACGATTATTTCGGCCATTGGAATCGTGTTAGCTGTGCCAATTACCGCTGTTTTCACAAGTTTTGCTTTGACTAGAAGTCATCAAGGAAAGGAGAGTTCTTTATGAATGCACTCTTGATCCTATTAATTTTACTGATTGTATTGATGCTTATCGTTGCCAAAAAAGATGGCTTACGAAATTTAATTGGTTTGACCTTTAATTTTATTGCTATTTTTGTGTTAATTACTTTAATTTCTTGGGGATTTAATGCAATAGCAGTTCTGATAGTTCTGTCAGTAATTATTTTGGCAATAGCTATCTTTATGTCTGCTGATGAAAGTGAAGTCACGTTGATTGCTTTTAAAACGAGTATTATTGTTGTTTTATCTTTGCTCATTCTTGCTTTAATCATTCAACATTTTGGTCAATTTCAGGGATTTGCTACAGAAGATGTTGATGAATTGGAAAATCTGTCATTAAATGTGGGACTTAATTTTTCAAATGTAGCCATTGTAGTCATGGTTATTTCCATGCTTGGAGCGGTAGCAGAATCAGCGATGGCTTTAGCAGCTAGCCTTTCGGAAGTTGTTGAGCAGGACGAAAACATGAGTCTTGACCAATTTAAAAATCAAAGAGAAATTATATCTCAACAAATTTTGGGAACAGCTGTCAATACCCTCTTTTTTGGAGTTTTGGGGGCAACTGTTGGTCTAATTCTCTGGTTTGTACGATTAAACTATCGCTTGGCGGATATTTTTAATTCAAAATTGCTGATGGCTGAAGTTGCCGCCATGCTTTTAGGAATGTTAGGGATTCTATTTGCAATTTGGCTTTCTGGTTATTTTGTTCAAAAATCTTTTGAGCAAAAAAATACTGACAGATAATTCTGTCAGTAAAAATAAAAAGACTTGATTAATTATCAAGTCTTTTTTATTAGTTTAAATTACTGACAGAATCATTCTTTTTTCGATAACTGATAAAGATGATGAAATAAAGAATTGCTGTGAAGACAGTCACACCAATTGGATTAGTAAATAAAATACCAATCAGAATGAGAAAGAGAGCAATCAGTGCTAAGAGACTCATTGTTCTACCGGATAATGATTGGACTAATGTCAAATATTTAGACACAAAAT